>ERZ795060.20-NODE-20-length-213384-cov-9.393060_pt1 | contig 213384 bp, 162 predicted proteins | sample MGYA00375144_ERZ795060 | MGnify/ENA primary metagenome ERZ795060 (study PRJEB30189, sample SAMN05720157) | activated sludge metagenome | isolation source: anaerobic digester from wastewater treatment plant | place: Japan | collected 2015-05-15 ...
AAGCCCGGTTCGGTCGGTCAACAAAAAAGCCCTTCCCGGTAAACCGGGAAAGGCTTTTGACTTGTAGCGGGGGGAGGATTCGAACCTCCGACCTTTGGGTTATGAGCCCAACGAGCTGCCACTGCTCCACCCCGCAGTATTATTTTTTATTTAAAGAACCCTTCTTCTTCAGGAATTCGAACCTTCGAACTTTGGGTTATGAGCCCAACGTCCCGATAGCTATCGGGACCACCCCGCAGTATTATTTTTTTATTTAAAGAACCTTCTTTTCTTTAAAGTCCGAACCTTCACTCCTACCTGATAACCTGGCACCTTATGTTAACTCAACTCTTAACTATGCCAGTTTTCCAACCCGAAACCCTTCTGTTTTGTGGGTACAAAATTATAAAAATTATAATTAATGTCAAAACATATATCCTTGATTTCATAAAGCAATTACCGAGTTATATTATTTTTGAAGAAATTTTGTTTTATTAAATCTTTATCATTAAAAAGCAAATTAACCGTTATGCCAAGGGTATTCAAAGCAACAGACATTGAGAATGAGGCTAAGGAATCCAGAAGAGATTACTTCGACCGCCATACACCTCATATTATTTGTCCTGATAAAGTAAAAAAAGGCGAAAAGTTTGAAGTAAAAGTCAAATTAGGTGAAAACTATGTACATCCAGATGATCCTGATCATTATATAAGCCTGATACAGTTGTGGAACAGGGAGACACTCCTTGCCGAAGCACGTTACACTGCCGGTGCATACGGTAATAAGCCCGGACATTTTGAAGTGGGATTCTATATTGTGGCTCCAGAAGTCAATATGAACCTATCTGCCATGTCGGTGTGTACAAAACACGGTCTCTGGCAAAGTGATGACAAACCTGTGGAGGTTATATAACTGGCATCCGGTTTGTTAATATAATAATGTAAAATACCTCAGGGGTGAGGTTTTTATTATCTTTGTATGCTTTTTTATTCAGTTTCGTAAATGGCAAAGGAAGAAAAAGAAAAGAAAGAAAAAAAGAAGAGTAGCTGGCGCGAAAAGTACAGGTTTACTATTTATAACGACACAACTTTTGAAGAAGTCTGGAAAATCAGGCTTACCCGTTATAATGCATTCCTGGTGGTATCTTTTATTGTCCTTTTTATAATTGGTTCAACGGTTTCTCTTATTGCATTCACCAACCTCAGGGAATTTATACCTGGTTATCCTGACTCTGAGATGCGCCGCAATATACTTATGAATGCTATCAGGCTTGATTCGCTTGAGCGGGAGCTCGATCTGAGAGACAAGTATTTTGCAAACCTGAATGCAATAATTTCAGGGAAACAGCCGGTTGATATACTCGCCACACCCGATACTGGGAAAAAATACAGCAACATTCAGTTCTCAAGCATACCTGAAGTTGAAACACTTAAAACAGAAATCGAAAAAGAAGAGCGATTTAACCTTACTTTACCGCGGCTGACTGAGCCTGCCGGACTTGCAGGGTTGCATTTTTTCCCGCCTGTGAAAGGTATAATTACTGCAAAATTTGATCCGCGTGCAAAACATTTCGGTGTTGATATAGTTACCAGGCCAAAGTCACCTGTGATGGCTGCTCTGGATGGCACGGTAGTATTTACCGGATGGACAATGGAAACCGGCTATGTTATACAGATTCAGCACAGTAACAATTTAATTACTGTGTACAAGCACAATGCTTCTCTTTTAAAGGAAAACGGCGATTATGTGAGAGCGGGAGAAGCAATATCGGTGGTAGGAAGTTCCGGAGAAATGTATACGTCAGGCCCTCATCTGCACTTTGAAATATGGTACAAGGGAATACCTCTCGATCCGGAAAAACACGTTCTCTTTTAAGTAGCAAATAAATTCACTCTGCAATGCTGAAACCCAAACGGATAGCAATTTTAGGGTCGACAGGATCGATTGGCACACAGGTACTGGACATCATTTCAAGATACCCTGGCAGATTCAGACCGGAAGTCCTTACCTGCAAGAGCAGTGCTGATTTGCTGATAGAACAGGCACGGAGATACAAACCAGCCAGAGTGGTTATTGCAAATAAATCACTTTATGCAAGGGTCAAAGATGGACTGAAAGACCTTCCTGTTGAAGTGATGGCAGGTAATGAAGAACTGGAGTATGCTGCCACTCTGGATGAAATCGACATGGTTGTGGCAGCGATGGTTGGATATGCAGGAATGAAACCGGTTCTTGCCGCAGTAAAAGCGGGTAAGAATATCGCCCTTGCAAACAAGGAGACACTCGTTGTAGCAGGTGAACTAATTTTAAAAGAAGCATCAAAAACGGGAAGCAAGATAGTACCAATAGATTCTGAACATTCGGCTATTTTCCAGTGCCTTGAGGGTGAAAATAAAAAGTCGGTTGAAAAGATAGTTTTGACTGCTTCGGGAGGTCCCTTTCTTGGCTATTCCTATGAACAGCTTCAGAATGTTACAGCAGCTGAAGCACTGAAACACCCAAACTGGGATATGGGGGATAAAATTACAATTGATTCAGCCACATTAATGAATAAAGGACTTGAGGCTATTGAAGCAAAATGGCTTTTTAACCTGCCCCCTGAGAAGATTGAGGTTGTTATACATCCTCAGTCTGTAATTCATTCACTTGTTTATTTCTATGATGGTTCGGTGAAAGCCCAGATGGGGGTGCCTGACATGAGAATCCCAATACTTTATGCACTCAGCTATCCGGAACGCCTGCAGTCGGACCTTCCCCGCCTTGACCTTTACAAATATGAAAACCTTACTTTTAAGGAACCCGATAGGAAAATTTTCCGTAACCTGCCGCTTGCTTTTGAAGCTCTGAAAACAGGCGGAAACATGCCATGCATACTCAATGCTGCCAATGAGGTGGCAGTGCACGGGTTCCTCGAAGGGAAAACAGGCTTCCTTCAGATGCCCGATGTGGTTGAACATGCAATGTCAAAAACTCCTTTTGTGGCAGATATAACCCTGGAAATACTCGAGGCTTCAGATTATGAAAGCAGGGAGAGAGCAAAAGACTATTTAAACCAAAAATTTTAGAAAAATGACAATCTTAATTAAGATACTGCAATTTGTTTTAAGTCTGTCGATTTTAGTAATTATCCACGAATTAGGGCATTTTATATTTGCAAAATTCTTCAAGACGCGTGTCGAGAAATTCTATCTGTTCTTTAATCCATGGTTTTCAATTTTTAAATTCAAAAAAGGAGAAACGGAATACGGGCTGGGCTGGCTGCCACTTGGGGGTTATGTTAAAATTTCAGGGATGATCGACGAATCGCTCGACCGCGAACAATTGAAACAACCTCCTCAACCATGGGAATTCAGAGCAAAACCAGCCTGGCAGAGATTGTTGATTATGACAGGCGGAGTACTTTTCAATTTCCTGCTGGCATTTTTTATATACGTATCTATACTTTACGCCTGGGGCGAAACTTACCTGCCAACTTCAAACGTCAAATACGGCATAGTTACCGATAGCGTTGGTTATTCAATTGGTCTGCGTAACGGAGATAAAATCCTTTCTGTAGATAATCAGTATATTGATAATTTTTATCAGATATCCAAAGAGATTATTCTCAATAATAGAAGTACAATACAGGTTGAGAGAGAAGGCAAAGTAATAAATATTCAGATTCCCAAAGAATATATCAGAAAAGCTATTAAAGGCGGAGGGCATATTGATGCCAGAATTCCTTTCAGCCCTTTTATAGTTAGCGGATTTGGCAAAACATCACCTGCAAAGGAGGCTGGTGTTATGGTGGGAGATGAAATTATAGGTGCTGATAGTATAAAATTCTCATTCTTTGATGAATTCCAGAACTACCTTCTTAAGAATAAGGACCGTATTATTACACTTAACATCCTTCGTAATGGTGAGAATATCAATATCCCTGTTAAACCTACACCTGCCGGCAGGCTTGAAGTTGCAAGAACTTACGAAAATATTTTTGAGTATAAAACCATAAAATATAGTTTTATTGAATCAATCCCGGCCGGAATTAAACTGGGTATTACAACCATAGGAGATTACCTCAAGCAGTTTAAACTCATATTTTCAAAAGAAGCAAAAGGTTATGAGTCACTTGGAGGATTTATTACAATCGGAAGAATATTTCCTGAAGTATGGAACTGGCATGCATTCTGGAATCTTACTGCTTTCCTGTCGATTATCCTTGCTATAATGAATATATTACCCATCCCGGCACTCGATGGCGGTCATGTATTGTTTCTTACATACGAAGTTGTGACAGGAAGAAAGCCCAGTGATAAGTTTCTTGAATATGCTCAGATAACTGGAATGATAATACTTTTTGCATTGCTGATATACGCCAACGGAAACGATATTATAAAACTTATCAGAAAATAGTGTGAATAATAGTTTGTTTTTAATAAAGTAATTGTAACTTTGTAAGGACTTAAAATTTTACAGAAATGGGAAAGATTGGACCTTTGGAGATAGTTTTAATACTTCTTATTGTGGTACTTCTTTTCGGAGGCCGGAAGATTCCTGAACTGATGAAAGGACTTGGACAGGGTCTGAAAGAGTTCAAGAAGGCTTCAAAGTATGACCCGGAAGAAGAAAAGAAAGAACAGGTTAACAAGGATTAATTTTCCAGGCAAGATATACCTGTAGTAAACCGTAAAGGTTAAGGATAAGTTTTTGAGCAATAGAACATTCCTGATGTTCTATTTTTCTTTTATCTGGCAAACAAAACTTATTCTAGAGGTTCATATTTCTGATTCCGCCTCACAGGGACAAAACCTGCTTCCCTTATTATTTCCTGAATATCTGCTGCATTGAACCTGTTAGTATTTCCTGCGGCACTTACAACGTTTTCTTCCATCATAACAGAGCCAAGGTCGTTGGCACCTGCATGAAGCGATAACATAGCTGTCTCTTTGCCAACGGTAAGAAGCGATGCCTGAATATTCGGTATATTGTTCAGAACAATTCTGCTGATAGCCACAAGCCTGATATATTCTGTTGCATTGATATTGTTCTTTATGCCCATTTCTTTTGCAAGGCGTGTGTTCTTATCCTGAAACGGCCATGGAACAAATGTAATGAAACCGAAGGTGCCCTCAGGTTTTTCTGACTGCACCTGACGCAGGTGAATGAGATGCATAATCCTTTCCTCACGCGTCTCAATGTGTCCTGCCATCATTGTTGAGGAAGTGGGTAAATTAAGCCTGTGTGCTTCCCTCATCACATCGAGCCATTCCACCACTTTTGCTTTTGCTGGTGAAACAATTCTTCTGACTCTCTCCGATAGAATTTCGGCACCTGCCCCGGGCAAACTGTCAAGCCCTGAATCAATGAGCTCCTTCAATACTTCAGCATAGGTCATTTTTTCTTTCTTCGAAAGGTAAACTATTTCCGGCGGACCAAGAGCATGAAGTTTGAGTGAGGGAAACTCCTTTTTCAGTGAAATGAAAAGATTCTTATAAAAAGATAAATCGAGATCAGGATTCATGCCCCCCTGCAGCAATATTTGATCCCCGCCAAGACTGAATAATTCGTTGATTTTCTGTCTGTATTCATCCATTGTTGTAACGTACGCATCGGCCGAATCTTTCCTGCGACAGAAGTTGCAGAAAAGGCATTGAGAAAAGCATATGTTGGTAATGTTGATATTCCGGTCTATTATCCAGCCTACCCTGTTGCCAGGATGAAGCTGTTTCCTTATTTCATCGGCAATAAAAACCAGCATTGATAGAGGAGCCTCATTGTAAAGTATAACACTCTCTTCAAAGGTCAGCGGCTCACATGCAAGAGCTTTCCTGTATAACGATTCAAGATTTTGCACTTCAGTAAATTTCTTATTCTTTCAGGTTAAACACTTAAAATACGGTCTGAATACAAAGGTATATCTTTCAGATTTAGCCTGTAAATTTTTTGATTAACTTTACGCTCTCTTTCAGAAGTTTAATTTATGAAGATTCAAATAAGAGCTGTTTCTCAAATATCTCCCGATCAATCGGTTATATGTATTGTTGGTAAGGACGAAATACCTTCTCATATTGTTCTTAACCGGAGCGAAAAAGAATATGCACTCAGGAGGCTCAGTGAAAATGATGAATATGTCTTTGTTAATTCTTATTACAAGTGTACATATTTTGTAAAGGCGAATACAGAACTTCCGCACTTTATGATGCTGGAAGAGATCAGGAAAAGAGCCTCATCAATGAAGCAGCTTATAAGGGCGAATAATCACACGGAAATTGTTATAACTTCAGAAGGATTATCAGAAGATGTCAGTGAAGCTTTCGCTGAAGGATTCATATTGAGTATTTATTCATTCCGAAAATACAAGACGAAAGAAGAAGAAAAGGAAAAAGGTAGATATCCGCAAAAAATATTGCTTCATAACATAAAGAATAAAGATAAAGTTCTGTGGTTAAGTGCTTTATGTGAGGCGGTATATATGGTGAGGGATCTTATCAACGAACCTCCAAATTTTCTTAATGCGCCTGCACTTGCAAGGGAGATAAAGAAGATTGGCAATTCAGCTGGTTTTACAGTAGAAGTGCTCAATAAAGGTAAGATAGAAGCACTTAAAATGGGAGGATTACTGGCTGTTAATCGTGGAAGTATTGACCCTCCGGTATTCTGCATTCTTGAATGGGAACCTGAAGGAAAAGTAAATAACCGGCCGCTGGTTCTTGTTGGCAAAGGTGTCATTTACGACACAGGAGGGCTGAATATTAAAACCGGTGAAAACATGTCGCAAATGAAAGCCGACATGGCAGGAGCTGCAACAGTTGCAGGTATTATGTATGTAATGGCAAAGTGCAATATTCCGCTTCATGTAATTGGACTTGTACCTGCCACTGATAACCGGCCGGGAGGTAATGCCTACCTGCAGGGCGATATCATAACAATGTTCAATGGTACAACGGTTGAAATCGGAAATACCGATGCTGAAGGGAGGCTTATTCTTGCCGATGCCTTAAGTTATGCAGGAAAATACAAACCTGAACTGATAATTGATATTGCCACACTTACAGGTTCTGCTGCCATGACTTTCGGAAACAAGGCAATAGCTGTAATGGGAAATGCAGATGAGAAATATTTTAAACTTCTGGAAGAAGCGGGAAATATGGTATATGAAAGGGTGGCAAGACTTCCTTTCTGGGATGATTATAAAGAAATGCTCAAGTCGGATGTTGCAGACATAAAGAATGTTGGAGGACGTGAAGCAGGTGCCATAACTGCTGGAAAATTTCTGGAATCTTTTACAGAATATCCTTTGATTCATCTCGACATAGCAGGTACCGGAATACTGAAAAAGGATGATTATTACAGAATTAAGGAAGGTCCGGGATCGGGACTGAGATTACTTGCTGTTTTTCTGAAATGGCTTGCATCTGAAATGGAAAAAAGATAATAAACAACGATGGAAAATAAACCGGTTATAGTTGGAATTACTCAGGGCGATATTAACGGAATAGGTTATGAGGTAATTATTAAGTCGCTGCTTGACAATACTATATTTGATATGATAGTTCCGGTGGTTTATGGCTCACCGAAGGTGGCTGCCTATCACCGGAAGGCACTAAACATAGAGAATTTCAGTTTTAATCTCGTTAAAAGCCCTGCTGAAGCACATCATAAGCGTGCAAATATCATCAACTGCCTTGGAGATGATGTACGTGTTGAACTTGGCAAGCTAACCGCGCATGGTGGAGAAGCAGCTTTCATAGCTCTTGAGCGGGCTGTTGATGATCTCAAGGCAGGGAAAATAGATGTTCTGGTAACAGCCCCTATTAACAAAAACAATATTCAATCAGATAAATTCAGATTCCCTGGTCATACCGATTACCTGAAATCGAAATTCGGTGTTGATGACGTACTCATGTTTATGATAAGTGAAAGCATGAGAATCGGCGTTGTCACAGGTCATGTTCCTTTGAATAAAGTCTCTGAACTTCTGACAGTTGAACTTATTCTGGGAAAACTGAGACTTATGAACAGGTCACTCCTGGTTGATTTTGCAATACGAAAACCATGTATTGCTGTTCTCGGGCTTAATCCTCATGCAGGTGATAATTCACTTCTGGGAAATGAAGAAACAGAAAAGATCATTCCGGCTATAGAAAAAGCCCGTAATGAAGGTATAATGGCTTTTGGCCCGTTTTCAGCAGATGGATTTTTCGGTGCCGGGATGTTTAAAAAGTTCGATGGTATTCTGGCAATGTATCATGATCAGGGACTTGTACCTTTCAAGGCTCTTTCATTTGAAACCGGAGTTAATTTCACTGCAGGATTACCTGTTGTGAGGACATCTCCTGCCCACGGAACTGCTTTCAGCATTGCTGGAAAAGGAGAAGCTTCTGAAAACTCATTCCGTCAGGCTCTTTATCTTGCATGTGATATTTACAGGAACAGGAAAATGTATGAGGAAATCTCAAAGAATCCTTTGAAGCATCAGGAGGTTGAAGCTCACCCGGAACATGTTGATGAACTGCCACCGGAATTACCGGAAATGAACAATTCGGATCTGCTTTTATGATAGATTACATTAAAGGTACTGTAAAAGAACTCTCACCTGCCCATGTAACCGTTGAAACGGCAGGTGTTGGATACTTTATCAGCATTTCACTCAATACCTACTCAAAGCTTGAGAACAGGAGTGAGGTTAAGATTCTTATACATGAGGTAATAAGAGAGGACGCACATCAGCTTTTCGGCTTTGCCGATGAAGAAGAAAGAAATATTTTCCGGAACCTGATTTCTGTTTCTGGCATTGGCGCTAATACCGCCAGGATGGTCCTTTCTTCACTCACGCCTTCAGAAGTCGAAAAAGCTATCGCAGAATCAGACGTCAATATACTAAAGGGTGTAAAAGGGATCGGTCTCAAGACAGCACAGAGAATAATAGTTGACCTCAGGGATAAGATAGGCAAACAGGCATCAGCTGCTGAAATATTCGCATCGGAGGACAATAGAAAGCGTGATGAAGCGTTATCTGCATTAGTAATGCTTGGTTTTGCCAGAGGCGCAGTTATTAAAGTCCTTGACAGACTGATGAAGGAAAATAAGAATCAGACAGTTGAGGAACTTATTAAAAATGCGCTGAAAAACTTGTAGTAAAATTTGAGGCCGGCCGGTTCATATATAAATCTGAAAGAGATTTCAGGTATACTGCTTGCTGCAATTGTTTTAATAGTTTCAAAACCTGCAGCGGCACAGGTATTGCCTGCGCAGGACACTGCTGGAAAATCAATACTTAAAATAAAAGATATCTCTGGTATCCCATGGGAGTATCCTTCACGTTCACCTCTTTTCCTCGACCTGCCTAAAAACATTTCTTCAACAGCTGTTTATGACCCCGACAGAAATGAATATATAATTTATCAGAAAGTCGGACCTTTCAATTACCGTACTCCGGTAAGGATGAGCCCTGAGGAATATAGAAAGTATGAATTTGAAAGGAGGATGAGAGAGTACTGGAACATGAGGCTCTCGGGAGATGAAACAGGCTACAGGTCGTCAATTATACCTCAGATAGAAATTGGTGGTGAAGCCTTCGATAAAATTTTTGGCAGTAATGTTATAAATATTGTTCCACAGGGTTCGGCAGAACTAATTTTTGGCATAAACATCTCCCGCACTCAGAATCCTACTCTTTCCGAGAAGTTGAGAACTATACCGACATTCGATTTCAAGGAAAAAATCCAGATGAATGTTACGGGGACAATTGGCGATAAGCTTCAGCTGGGGGTCAATTATAATACTGAGGCGATGTTCGAGTTTGAAAACAGAACAAAACTTCAGTATGCCGGTAAAGAGGATGAGATAATTAAAAAAGTGGAAGCAGGCGATGTTACCCTGCCGCTTACCGGTACTCTCATTACAGGCAGTTACAGCCTCTTCGGACTGAAAACGGAGATGCAGTTCGGTAAGCTTACTGTAACTACAGTAATGTCGCAGCAGAAAGGTGAATCGTCGGTTTTAGAGGTAAAAGGAGGCGCACAGCTTAGCACATTCGACATACCTGCTGATGAATACGAGGCTAACAGGCATTTTTTCCTCTCCCAATATTTCAGGGACATTTTCGATGATGCCATGAAAAATTTGCCGGTCATAAGTTCAGGCATAAACATCGAAAGGATAGAAGTGTGGATCACAAATAAGACCAGCAGGTTTGAGGAAGGAAGCAACAGAAACATAGTAGCCTTTATGGACCTTGGTGAGAATGCTTCCCATATATACAATAAGGTTCCTGCTTTTCAGGCAAAGCCTGGTGCCAAACCCAATCCCGATAATTCGGTAAACAACCTGTATGATGAATTGGTAAACAATTATCCTGATGTAAGAGAAACAGACAGGATTACAGATGCTTTCAGCAGCCTGTACCCTGATTTTCAGATAGGAAGAGATTTTGAGAAAATAGAAAATGCGAGAAAGCTGAGCGAAAGGGAGTATACTCTGAACAAACAACTTGGATTTATATCCCTTAATACAGCTCTTAATACTGACGAAGTACTGGCCGTGGCTTTCGAGTATACAATGAATGGACAGGTTTATAGGGTGGGCGAATTTTCAACCGATGGAATAAATGCACCTAAAGCACTTATAGTTAAATTATTAAAAGGAACCACACTAAGCCCGCGACTACCTACCTGGAAGCTGATGATGAAAAACATCTATTCAATAGGAGCCGGCAGGGTTGAAAGAAAGAATTTTGAGCTTCAGGTTCTTTATCAGGACGATAAAACCGGTAATGCTATAAATTATATCCCCGAAGGAAATCTCTCAAATAAGATTCTGCTGCAGGTCCTTCGGCTTGATAACCTTAATTCCCAGCTCGACAGGGAGCCCGATGGAGTTTTTGATTTTATAGAGGATGCTACAATAATGTCGGCAAGGGGTAGAATAATTTTCCCGGTTAATGAACCTTTCGGGAGTTATCTCCGGAAGCAGTTTAATGATCCGAAAATTGCAGATAAATATGTTTTTCAGGAACTTTACGACTCAACTCAAACTATAGCAAGGCAGATAGCTGAAAAGAACAAATTCAGGCTCGTAGGTCAATATTCTTCTGCCTCCGGTTCAGAAATACAGCTGAATGCCACAAGTATCCCGCAGGGTGCTGTTAAAGTGACTGCAGGAGGTGTTGTGCTTACTGAAAACATTGATTATACGGTTGACTACAATCTCGGAACGGTGAGAATAATAAATCAGGCCCTCATCGATTCTGAAACACCCATTCAGGTATCCCTTGAAAGTAACCAGTTTTTCGGTTTTCAGACAAAGACACTTGTTGGAACACATCTGGATTACAGGATATCAGAGAATTTCAATATTGGAGGTACGATATTGCATCTTAACGAAAGGCCCTTTACCCAGAAAGTAAATTTCGGAGAAGAGCCAATTTCAAACACAATCTGGGGTATGAATGCCTCATACAGGTCGCAGTCGCAATTACTTACCAACCTGGTTGATAAACTGCCGTTTCTTAACACGAAGGCCCCGTCGGCAATTTCATTTTTTGGAGAATTTGCAAATCTTATTCCGGGCCATTCAAGGGCTATTTCAAGTGCTGGTAATTCTTATATTGATGATTTTGAGGCAAGTGAAATACCTCTTGATCTGAAATCGTTCAATGCATGGTCAATTGCGAGCATACCACAGGGTCAGGATCAGCTATTCCCTGAGGCGAGGCTCAATAATAATCTGGCGAGCGGATTTAACAGGGCCCGTCTTGCATGGTATGTGATTGATCCCCTTTTTCTTCGCAACGGCTCTTCCACTCCCTCGCATATTAAGGAAAATCCCGATGAACAGTCGAGTCATTTTGTAAGAGAAGTTTTTGAAACGGAGATATTCCCATATAAGGAGAGTCCGAGTGGCGTGCCGACAACTATAGGAGTGCTTAATGTGGCCTTTTATCCTTCTGAAAGAGGGCCTTATAATTTTGACACCTATCCTTCGGCTTTTTCTGCAGGGCTCAATAGCGATGGTTCGCTCAGGAACCCGCGTTCGAGATGGGGTGGAATGATGAGGGAGATACTTACAAGCGATTTCGAAGCCGCCAATATTCAGTACATAAAGTTCTGGCTGATGGATCCTTTTGTGGAGAATACTGAGCACAAGGGTGGGGATCTGTACATTAACCTCGGCAATATTTCTGAAGATATTCTTAAAGATTCAAGGAAGAGTTTTGAAAACGGCCTTCCCGGTTCTCCGGAAGTAAAAAATGTTGATACTACTGCATGGGGCCGCGTACCTACAGTGCAGGCAGTGGTTCATGCTTTTGACAATGATCCGCAATCACGCCAGTATCAGGATGTCGGTCTCGACGGACTGAAAGACAATGATGAGGGAACATTTTATGAAGATTATATTCAGAAACTTCAGTCGATTCTCACTCAGGAAGCATATGAAGAGTTTGTTAAAGATCCTTCGGGTGATGATTTTCATTATTTCAGAGGTTCGGATTATGACAGGCTGAGGCTGGGAATTCTAGACCGCTACAAACGGTACAATGGAATGGAAGGCAACTCGCCTACAGCTGAGATGTCGCCTGAAAATTATCCGACAAGTGGCTCCACACTTCCTGATATGGAAGACATAAACAGGGATAATACACTGAGCGAGACCGAAAGCTATTACCAGTACAGGGTAAGCCTGAGGCCAGAGGATATGGTTGTCGGGAAAAATTTCATCGTTGATGAGATAGAGTATACAGCAACGTTTGCCAATGGACAAAAATCAAAAGTGAAATGGTACCAGTTTAAAATTCCCATAACTGATTATGAAAAAGTGATTGGAGCCATAAGGGATTTTAAGTCGATAAGATTTATGCGAATGTTCCTCCGCAACTTTGAAGAGCCAATAATAATGAGGTTTGCAAAGCTCGATCTTGTAAGGGCAGAATGGAGGAAATACAATATTGCTTTTAAGGAAGGAAGTGAAAGAATAACAATACCTGAGCAGGAAGATGGATCTTTTGAAATAAGTTCAGTCAGTATTGAGGAAAACAGCGGCAAGCTTCCGGTAAATTATGTTTTACCTCCGGGGTTTACAAGAATAATAGACCCCTCAAATCCCCAGCTGCGGCAACTTAATGAGCAATCTATGGTATTGAGGGTGCATAATCTGGAAGATGGTGATGCAAGGGCGGCATTCAAGAACGTGAATCTTGATATACGTCAGTACAGGCAGCTTAGAATGGAGGTTCATGCTGAAGCACTTATAGGGGAGCCATTGATGGATAATGAGCTAACAGCGTTCATAAGAATAGGTTCGGACTACAAAGGCAATTTTTATGAATATGAGATACCTTTGAAGCTTACTCCTCCCGGGCGTTATAATAACAATAACGATAGTCATCGTGCCATGGTATGGCCTGAAGAGAACAGATTTATTATTGATCTTTCTATCTTTCAGGAAGCCAAGCAGGCAAGAAACAGGGCGATGTCGGAACCGGGTTCTACCCTGAGTGTTTCAGACGTTTTTATATATAATCAAGGAAATCACAGAATTTCAGTATCTGGAAATCCGAATCTGAGCAATGTCAAAGTGATTATGGTAGGTGTCAGAAATCCTTCAAAGACAAGAAATCCTGCCATGGATGATGGCCGGCCAAAGTCGGGTGAGGTATGGGTTAATGAATTAAGATTGAGTGATTTTGTGGAGAATAGCGGTTGGGCTGCAAATGCACACCTTCAGGCAAGACTTGCCGACTTTGGAATAGTTGATATGGTTGGCCAGACAAGCACCCCCGGATGGGGAAGTATTGAGAAAAAAGTGAATGAAAGAAGCAAGGAGCAGGTTGTAAAATATGATGTATCATCCACTCTTGAGATGGGAAAATTCTTCCCCGAAAAAGCCAATATAAGGCTGCCTGTCTACCTGGGGTATTCCGAAGCTGTAATAAAACCACAGTTCAATCCTCTCGACCCTGATGTGCCTCTTAAGAGCGCTCTGGTGGAAGCAAGAAACAAAGCTGAAAAGGATTCAATTAAATCAATATCAGAAGATTATTCGAGACGGAAAACTCTGACAATCAGCAATGCAGGTGTATATATCAGGGGTAAAAGGCCACATATGTGGGATCCGGCCAACCTGAGCTTCAATTACACATATAACGAAGTTTACAGAAGCAATATAAAGACTGAGATTGACCTGGAAAAGAATATCAGGGGTGGAATAAATTATAATTTCGAAGGCCAGCCTGCCAATATAGCACCATTTAAAAACATGCGTTTTCTGAATTTTTCTGCCCTCAGACTAATAAAGGATTTTAACTTCTATGTATTTCCCCGTAGTATTTCATTCAGAACAGATTTGAGCAGATATTACAATGAGGTAATAACAAGGAATATAAATAATCCGTTCCTGAAGGTAACTCCTTCTTACCGTAAAGATTTTGAATGGAGCAGGATTTATGATATTAAATATGATATTACCAGGCAGTTGAAGTTTGATTTTACGGCAACCAGTATTGCACGTATTGATGAGCCACCGGGTGGAGTTGATAAAAGAAGGTATCAGTCGGAATATGAAAACTGGAAGGATTCAGTGCTTACAAATCTTAAAAATTTTGGCCGTACAACCACATACAGTCATTTTATCAATATAAATTACAATCTTCCTGTAAACAAGCTTCCACTGCTGGGGTGGACAAATGCCAACCTTCGTTACGGTGCCGATTATACATGGCTGGCAGGTCCGTTATACCCCGATACAATGAATATTAACCTCGGGAATACAATTAAGAATCATAATGAGCTAACCTTTACTGCCAGCGGAGCATTTACAACACTTTATAATAAATTGAAGTTCCTGCGGGATATAGAAAACAATACAAGGCCTGACGCACGCCTGAGAATGAGGCCGGAATTTAAAACCGTCACTTATACAAGGGAAAAAGTGAGTTTCAGACCGGGAGTAGCCCGTTCAATTACCCATAACCTTAAAACACAGGATGTCTCGGTAAAAGTTTACGATAGCTCTGGCAGGGAGATTAAGGGCAAGATGTCAATAGTAAATGAGAACAGAATAACCTTTGCGGCCGATGAGGAGGTTAACAATGCACGCGTGGTTGTTGAAGGCCAGGTTGTAAAGAAACGCAGTCCGGCAATAGTTGCTGGAGAATACTTTGTACGTGCTTTGCTTGGCCTCAGAAACGTGTCTCTTACCTTTACAAACAGTCAGGGACAGATACTGCCCGGATTCATGCCCGAAACTAATTTTCTCGGAATGAGCAGGTACAATAACTTACTTGCACCCGGGTTACCATTTATTTTAGGCTATAACGACAGGAACTTTTTTGACAGAGCTGCTGCCAACGGATGGCTTTCAACCGATACACTCCTGAATACACCGGCTACATTTAATAACGGGCAGACTATTTCAGCAAGAGCACTTGTTGAACCTTTCCCGGGTCTCAGAATCGACCTCACCGCCGACAGAAGGTTTAATGAGGCCGTTTCGGCATATTATATCGCTGACAAAAACGGCAACTTCCCCGACAGTACAAGAAACAGAATTGTAACGGGTAACTTCACTATCTCAGTTATATCGTGGGGGACAGCATTCGAGAAAATATCCAAGAAGAACGATTATGATTCACCCACATATGAAGCATTCAGAAAATATACAGAAATAATTTCGGCCAGGAGGGGTGAAGAAAGAAGAAATATTGACCCAGGTTATAACCCGGATGTTGACCCTGTAACGGGAAATCCTATCGAAGGTCCTTATAAAAATGGATACGGCAAAACCTCCCGGGAAGTTCTAATTCCGGCATTCCTTGCAGCATACACGAAGACAGACCCGAAGAAGGTTACTCTCGAAACTTTTCCATCCGCATTGAAAATGATGCCTAACTGGAGAATCAATTTTGACGGCTTATCTCGATTCAGTTTCATACAGTCAGTCTTCAGATCTGTTAACCTGTCGCACCAGTATAGAAGTACTTTTTCGATAAGTTCATTCACTACTAATCTTAAATATTCACCTGATGATAAAGGCGTTAGTCAGGTAAGAGACCTTCAGTACAATTTTATTCCTGAGTATGAAATAAATGTAGTAACCATAAATGAACAATTCAGCCCTCTGATAAATATTGACATGAACTGGAAAAACAGCCTTACTACCAGGCTGGAATGGAGAAAGTCCAGGACAATCGCGTTGAATCTGACAAGCAATCAGATTGCCGATGCACGAACAAACGAAATTGTATTTGGTGCAGGGTATAGATTTGACAATGTCCAGATAATAATTAATACAGGTGGCAGACAGAGGGCACTGAAAAGTGATCTCAATGTTAGATTTGATTTTTCGGTAAGAGACAATAAGACTATAGCCCGGAAAATTATAGAAAATGTGAATCAGCCAGTGGTTGGTTCAAAAGTAATTACTATTGGGACAAGTGCAGATTATATTCTCAGCGACAGATTCAGCCTGCAGGTTTTTGCCGACCATACAATGAATAATCCGTTTGTTGCAAGTACATTCCCGACTTCAAATACCAATTTCGGTTTCAGCCTGAAGTTCACACTTGTACAGTAGAATACCGGTAAAAAGGGTTATACATTTATGATTTTAGATATTTCCGTTAAAAGAAAAGAAATGACCAAACTTCAATAGTAATGAGTTAAAATTTGTTTATTTTTGGTACAGGTTAAATTTTAAAGTCAAATCATAATATTAAAACGCTATGAATATTCCTGATAATCTGAAGTATACGAAAGACCATGAGTGGCTTAGAGTAGAAGGGGAATTTGGTGTTGTGGGCATAACAGATTTTGCCCAGGGTGAACTGGGAGATATTGTTTTTGTTGAAATCGGAACTTTAGGGGAGACTCTTAAAAAAGGTGAGCCTTTTGGTACAATAGAAGCGGTTAAGACAGTGTCAGATATTTTTATGCCTGTAAGTGGTGAGGTCCTGGAAGTGAATCCGGAAATTGAAAGTTCACCTGAACTGGTAAATAAGGATCCTTATGGAAAAGGCTGGATGATACGCATAAAAATAGCGGATCCCACTGAGATAAATGACCTTCTGACTCCTGAAGCATACAGGACTCTGGTTGGAGCCTGAAAGGGTTTTATATATCTGAATGAGTGATCTTTATGGAAAGAACCGGATAACGGGAGTTTTACTTCTTTTTTTTGCAGCAATATATATTTTATTACCATGCAGGTTTTCGTCTACTGATGCATGGTATTATGCGGCATGCATAAAATACAATACTGAGCTTTTTCATCCCTTTCATTTGATTTATAATCTGTTCGGGAAGATTATATGTTTTATTCCGGAAAACTTCGGAATTGACACTCTTGCATGTCTTAAAATTATGAACGCTTTTTTTGCGGTAATGTCTCTATATGTTGTTATGCATATTTTGCAGTATATGAAAAAGAAGAAGAGTGAGATCATTTTAATTACCGCATTATGTGGGGCCTCGTTTTCTGTAATGAGATATGCCACTGAGAATGAGACATATATTGTTCCGCTTTTTTTAGGGTTAGTCTCTTCGTATTTTTTTATTACATATATTCTTTCGGCAAGAAAACAGGCAATATTTCTTTCATTCTTTTTTGCGTCACTTTCAGTTCTGTTACATCTCAGCTATATATTCTGGCTATTAAGTATACTTGCCGGTATATTCATGGTTAAAGATTACAAAATTCTCCTCCAGGGCCTAATAATTTCATTGATAATACCTGTAGCATATATATTGGCTGTGTACGTAACACAAGGCAGCCTGAATTATGATGCAATTAAAGAATTTGCCGGAGGGAGGTCATTTAAAGGGATGTTCTCAGTGTCATTATCTGGTTTGTTATTATCTGTAATCAGCCTGGCCAGAAGTTTTATACAGGTTCATGGCTACATGATTAATATGTTGAAAGAGAGCTGGTTCAACTTTATTCCGGCCCTCCTTTCGATCTGTTTTTTTATTTCAGCTATGTTACATCTGAAAGATTTAAAATGGCATATAGAAAATAGAACATTTGTTTTTACTCATGTATTGATTGCTGTTTTGATGTTGATTTTTGCTGTAGTTTCTGAGGGAAACGCTGAATTTATGGTAATGATTCCAGTGCTTGTTTTTATTATTACCGGCATAATTGTTGATGAGGGTAAAAAATTCTACACAATGCTTTTAACGGGAATGCTGATATGGAATCTGTTCTATGGTTTGATTCCTCTTAACCGGATATCAGGTGAATCTGAAAAATATTTATGTAATATGCTGGTTGAAAATAATGATATTGCTGTTATTGCCAGGGATGATCAGCAGATTGCTTCAATGGTTTTTTATTATACAGGCAAAGAGAGTTCACATAATATTTACAAGTCACCGGCTGTTTTGAAAATAAGAGGCAAGGATCCTGAAATATTAAAAGGAGTTATTGATAGTTTGCTTGTTCAGGATAAGAAAGTTTTTACAGATTGCCTAAGTATAATGCCAATGTCGAGGGCAGTTTTCTTAGAGGGGAAAATTAATCAGCAATTTTTCAGTACTTATATATTAAAGGAAGAAAAAAGATGGGAGAATACTGGAGGAATCCGTATCATCCATCGTATCACAGGGAAAAAGAGTTGATTTAAAGAGTTTTCTTCACTTCCACTTCCTGGTAAGCTTCAATGATATCGCCCACTTTGATGTCGTTGAAGTTTTTGATATTTAAGCCGCATTCCAGTCCGCTGGAAACTTCCTTTACATCGTCTTTAAATCGTTTCAGTGAGCCCAGTTCACCCGTGTAAATGACTATACCATCTCTAATAATGCGGACTTTTGAATCTCTTGTAATTTTACCTTCTCTCACGAAGCAACCTGCGACGGTTCCAACCTTGCTTATTTTAAAGACCTCTTTTATTTCGAGAGATCCGACAATTACTTCTTTAACTTCTGGCATAAGCATGCCTTCCATTGCAGCTTTGATTTCTTCAATAGCGTCGTAAATTATTGAGTAAAGGCGTATATCAATTTGTTCTTTTTCGGCAAGTTTTCGGGCATTCATTGAAGGTCTTACCTGGAAGCCAACAATGATTGCATTGGAAGCAGCAGCCAGCAGGACGTCTGATTCAGAGATCTGGCCTACAGCTTTATGGATTATGTTGACCTGTATCTGTTCGGTCGACAGCTTGATTAGAGCATCACTGAGTGCCTCCACGGAGCCGTCGACATCACCTTTAACAATAAGATTGAGCTCCTGGAAATTGCCGATAGCTATGCGGCGGCCAATTTCGTCGAGAGTAATATGTTTCTGGGTGCGGAGTTCCTGTTCCCTTTGCAGCTGAGCCCTTTTTATTGCTATTTCCTTAGCTTCGCGTTCGGTTTTCATCACATTAAACTTGTCTCCTGCCTGCGGAGCTCCGTTAAGTCCAGTCATAAGAACAGGTGTTGAAGGCCCTGCCTCGGTAACTCTGTTCCCTCTTTCATTGAACAGTGCCTTTACTCGACCATAGTGACAACCTGCCAGAACAATATCACCGATACGTAGAGTACCGCTTTTTACAAGTAATGTGGCAATATAACCTTTCCCTTTATCGAGCGATGATTCAATAACTGTTCCATGAGCCGGTTTGTTGGGATTGGCTTTCAAGTCGAGCAGGTCGGCTTCGAGAAGGACTTTTTCGAGAAGAAGGTTTACGTTGAGGCCTGTCTTGGCAGAAATTTCCTGCGACTGGTATTTCCCCCCCCAGTCCTCAACAAGGTAATTCATTTTTGCAAGTTCTTCCTTTATTCTGTCAGGGTTTGCAGTGGGTTTGTCAATCTTGTTTATTGCAAAAACTATTGGAACACCTGCAGCAGCAGCGTGGTTTATTGCTTCTACAGTCTGGGGCATAACCCCGTCGTCGGCAGCAACAACAATTATTGCGATATCGGTAATCTGGGCGCCGCGAGCACGCATAGCTGTAAATGCCTCGTGACCGGGTGTATCGAGAAATGTAATCTGTCTTCCGTTTTCGAGTGTTACACTGTATGCGCCTATATGCTGGGTGATACCTCCTGCCTCACCTGCCACAACATTGGTATTGCGGATATAGTCAAGCAGCTTTGTTTTCCCATGGTCAACATGTCCCATTACAGTCACAATGGGTGGCCTGGGCTTAAGGTCTTCAGGTCTGTCTTCCTCTTCTGTTACTGCTTCTACCACTTCGGCACTTACAAACTGAACCTTATAACCGAACTCCTCTGCAACAATTGACATGGTTTCAGCATCCAGGCGCTGGTTGATTGATACAAAGAGCCCCAGATTCATGCAGGTGGCTATGATGTCAGTAACGGGAACATTCATCATAGCCGCAAGTTCGTTTGCCGAAACAAATTCAGTAACCTTAAGAACTTTCTTTTCAAGCTCCTGAAGCTCCGATTTTTCCTTTTCCTTAAGGATTAATGCTTCCCTCTTTTCCCTCCTGTATTTTACTCCTTTTGATTTTGATTTTGCAGTGAGCCTTGCCAGCGTCTCCTTGATTTGCTTCTGTACTTCCTCTTCGTCAATTTCTGCCCTGACAGGTCTCTTTTTCAGAAATACTTTTGCTCTTTCTCTTTCTTTCTTTTCGGCAGGTTTCAGAGGAATAATCTCTTTGTCCTTTGGAATTCTTTTTCTTCTCTTTTTATGTTTTAGTTCTTCATCATATTCGATTTTAACAGGTTTCTTTTTTTCTTCCAGCTCTATTTTGCCTATCACCACGGGCCCTGTTATCTTGACTTCAGATGCGAGTCGGAAAGTAGTTGGAATTTCCTCTTCGTCAAATTCCGGTTCCGTTTCCTGTTCAACAGTTTCAGCACCTGTACCTGATTTATCTTGTGATGTTATAACGGTTTCAGCTTTTGCTGTTGCCTTTTCTTCCTTTACAGGTTCAGCAGGTACTTCAATGACAGGTTTCTCCTCTGCAGTGGCGGTAGCTTTTGGAGCCTTTGCTTCGGGTTCAGCTTCACTGACAGCCTCTTTTTCCTTCGTTGGCTTTTCTGCTGCTACTGCCTCTTCCTTTATCTCGGCAGACTCTTTCTTCTTTTCTTTTTCTTCTGCTGTATCTTTTTTGGGTTCAGGTTTTTCAACCTTTGGTTTTACTGTTTTCTCAAGGTCAATCTTACCCAGTACTTTTACAACAGGTTTGGATATTTCGGGTTTGATATCGACTTTTGTCACCCCAAGCGAATCTTTGATAAGAATTTCACCTTCTGTTTCACTCTCTTCGGCTGGTGTTTTGGTATTAATATCCTCAATAGAAACTGACTCTTTCTTTCTATGAAGGTTCTTAAGCATCAATTTTTCCGATTCTTTCTTTGCCGTGATGTCAGTACTGTATTCCTTAACAAGGAGGGCATAAGCTTCGGGAGGTAGTTTGGTATTGGGATTTGGGTCAAGATTAAACCCTTTCTTATGCAGAAATTCCACAATAGTGGATATTCCCACATTGAATTCGCGGGCTGCTTTACTTAATCTTGTAACCTTTACTTCGTCACTCATAGAAATCCTCCTGTAATATTCTCCTCTGATATATAAATTTAAAATCTTGTTTTTTTACTCAAACTCTGCTTTCAGTATATTGATTACCTCTTTGATTGTTTCCTCTTCAAGGTCTGTTCTCTTCACAAGGTCGCTTACAGAAAGGCTGAGAACACTTTTTGCCGTATCGCAGCCGATTGCTTTAAGTTCATCGATTATCCATTCTTCAATTTCATCGGAGAATTCCTCGAGGTTGACATCTTCCTCATCTTCACCTCCTGGTTCGCGATAGACGTCTATTTCGTAACCTGTAAGCTGACTGGCGAGTTTTATATTCAATCCGCCTTTTCCAATAGCCAGAGATACTTCACTCGGTTTCAGGTAGATTTCAGCCCTCTTCGCTTCTTCGTTTATTTTAATAGAGGATATTTTTGCCGGGCTAAGGGCTCTCTGGATATATAACTGCGTATTTGTTGTATAATTTATGACATCAATATTTTCGTTTCTAAGTTCCCTGACTATCCCATGTATTCTTGATCCTTTCATGCCCACGCATGCTCCTACAGGATCAACTCTTTCATCATATGATTCAACTGCAACCTTAGCACGCTCACCGGGTACCCTTACAATCTTTTTAATGGTAATCAGACCGTCGAAAATTTCCGGAACTTCAAGTTCGAAAAGCCTTTCGAGGAATACCGGTGAAGTACGGCTTAGAATAATTACCGGGGTGTTGTTTTTCATTTCTACTTTTATAACAACAGCCCTTATGGTGTCACCCTTCCGGAAATGGTCAGTCGGTATTTGCTCGCTTTTCGGTAGAATAAGCTCATTACCATCATCATCCAGCACAAGTATCTCTTTCTTCCATACCTGGTAAACTTCGCCTGTCACTATTTCACCAATCCGGTCCTTATACTTGGCATATAGATTGTTTTTTTCAAGGTCAAGAATACGGGCAGTAAGATTCTGACGGATGGAAAGTATAGCTCTCCTCCCGAAATCCTGAAATTTTACTTCATCCGAAACCTCTTCGCCTATCTCGTAATCGGCATCTATCTTTTTTGCTTCAGAAAGAGGTATCTGAGTATTAGGGTCGGTAAAATCCTCATCAGCAACAACTTTTCTGTTTCTCCAGATCTCAAAGTCACCTTTGTCGATATTAACAATAATATCGAAGTTATCGGCCGAGCCATACTTCTTTGCAAGTATGTTCCTGAAAACATCTTCAAGAACACTCATCATCGTTGGCCGGTCGATGTTTTTTAATTCCTTGAACTCCAGAAAAGTGTCTGTTAAATTAAGATTTTCCATCTTTCACATTCTCCTTTTTATCTAAAAATTAAAATCTCCTTTGTTGATTTAATTTCTTCAAAGTTAATTGATATATTTTTTGATTCGTCAGTTAAACCTCTGCTTTTGCTCTTTTTTCCCTCCTGAGATTCAATCTCCAGTCCGTTTCCTGTAACATTTTTCAGTATCCCCCTGTATTTTTCCCCTGTCAGGCATACCACTTCAACACTTTTCCCGATGTTTTTTAAATACTGTTCTTTAACAATGAAAGGATGGCCGATACCTGGAGACGACACTTCAAGCTCATAATCCTCTTCATTGCGGTCGAGCCTGCTTTCGATGAATCTGCTCAGCTCAGCACACTGGTCAATAGTAATGTCAGAGGGTGTATCTGCAACAACAGTTATTTTATTGTCACGCGTAACCCTCACATCTACAAGGAAAAGGTCTTTACCTTCCATGTATTCTTTGACCAGTTTTTCTATTTTTGTTCTGTCAATCATTACAAAAAACATAATAAAACAGGGGGACTCATCCCCCTGGTGTTTTTAACGCCACGAATCAGGTGCAAATATAATAATATTTTTGGAATTATCAAAATCTGAATAGTTTTACAAAATTTTCTGAGTGGGTTATTATGATAAAATAGTGTACGAAATGATTGACCCGGGAATATATACTGAGGAGGAAAGGCTAATACTTTCTTCGTGCACCCTGTGCCCAAGAGAATGTGGGATTGACAGGTTTGAAGCCACCGGTTATTGCGGGGCCGATGCGGGCCTTAATATTGCCTCTATATGTATTCACAGGGGAGAAGAACCTCCTATAAGCGGGCCCCAGGGTATATGTAACATATTCTTTGCAGGATGCAATTTGAGGTGTTTTTATTGCCAGAATTATGACATAAGCCATCCGGTAAGCTTTTCGAAATATGCCGTTACTGATTTAACAACATGCGTGGATACTATTGAAGAAATTCTTTCAAAAGGTATTTATGCAGTGGGATTTGTTTCACCATCGCATGTTGTACCACAGGTTAAGTCGATCATCAGGGAACTGGGAAGGCGAGGGTATAAACCGGTTACAGTATATAATACAAATAGTTACGATAAAGTTGAAACTTTAAAAGAGCTTGAAGGTCTCATTGATGTTTACCTTCCAGATTATAAATATGTTTCACCCCTTTTAGCTGCAAGGTATTCTGATGCTCCGGATTATCCTGAGGTAGCAATTAAAGCACTTAAAGAGATGTATTATCAGAAAGGTTCCGTTTTGCATACAGATGAGAATGGCGTAGCTTACAGCGGGATGTTGATACGCCATCTTGTTCTTCCGGGGCATACAGATAATAGTATAGGGGTATTGCGTAGTATTGCAGAAGAGATTTCAACAGGCGTCCATCTTTCACTTATGTCGCAATATCATCCTGCAGGTGAGGCAATATCAATGTGCGAACTTAACCGCCCGTTAACAAAAGAAGAGTACAGCCTGGTGGCTGAGGAGATGGAAAGGCTGGGATTCAGAAACGGATGGCTGCAGGATCCGGATAGTTATAAAAACTACCTTCCGGATTTCTCAAGAGAACATCCGTTTGAGTGGTAAAAAGTTCCTGAGTTTCTGCTATATTTTTATAAAAATCTTGTTCTTATAAAGCCAGTAACAGATATACCAGAGTATAAACCATGCCCCAAGGCTTGTAATTATTGCACATGTCATTTCACCAGCCCATGAGAAAAACAGATTGGTGAAAGGAGCTACTATCCGGTTGCTTATTATTCTTGTAAAGCCAAGTTCAAAAAACAGATATATAAAGATGCAGTTCATTCCCACAATTATGAAGAATTTTGAACCTTTCAGGAAAAGTTTTTTCATGTCAATAAGCCAGTAGCTGAAGCAGAGGGCAAGTATAGTCCATCCGCCGCTTACAAGAACAAACGATACTGTAGCTATCTTTTTAATAATCGGTGTTATATTAAGCAAGTCAAGAGCATATCCTGCTACAAGTGCAATAACTGCAGCAATGACCATAATACGTATTTTTTCCGATGGTGTTTTCTCGCTCATAAGCAGTTTACCGCACATTGCACCCCATATGGTATGGGCTGAAGTGGAAACGAAATTAAGAGTTGCCCATTCACTTGCTTTCTCCACACCTTCAATCTTATTGTTAAACCAGGCTCCAAGATTTTCATAATTTACCCAGGGATGATTGAACCCTTCCACGGGAAAGAACCGGTAAGCACAATCGATAAGAATGAGGGTAATGACTGTGAAGGATATCTGAAATTTGTAACTCTTGTTTAAAAGCAGAAATGCTACAAGGTATGTTACTGACAGTTGTGCCAGTACATTCTGGAATCTGAAAACAAGTTTTCCTGCTGCCGTAAAATAAAGAGCCCATCCAAGAAAGAGCAGAAGCAGAGCCCTTTTGATAGCATGCATGGTAATCTGTTTGTAGCTTTCTCCTTTCTTCAGCCGGTTTGCAACAGAGAAAGGTATTGCCACACCGACAATAAACATGAAAAAAGGCTGGATAAGATCCCAGAAATGGAGTCCGTGCCATTCATGATGATGAAACTGGTTTCCGATGAATTGAATAACAGGATTATCCAGTTTTACAAGATGTTCATAAAGGCGGGTTGACTCGCCTGCCAGAAGAAACATTGTTAGTCCCCTGAAGAAATCTATTGAGGCAACTCTGCCGGGAAGGGGAGAGGCAACACTTTTATGTTCTGTGCTCACTTTATTAGTGTTTTTGGTTAATGCAAAGAGCTAAAAATTTCAATCTCTCAAAATAAAAATTTTTTCTGAATTGATTATTACTTCAGAAAAATAATTATTTACAGTGATTTGGTTTATTAAATGAATTTTTCTCTATTCTGAAGGTTGTATAGACCGGCCAGCAGGCACAGGATAATTCCAGTTGTGAGGATAATTCTGTTTTTTACTGTTATAAGATTCCATGCTGTTTCGTTCATGTCACGGGGAAGATCGTAAGGATTCAGAAAAATATTCCACTGGCTTCTCGATAGACTGTCGGATAGTATCAAAAAGAAGATGCCTATAACAATCATTATTACTGCAGTGCCGTTACCGTTCCGTACTACTGTCGACATCATAAAAGCCAGTGTTCCGATGAACATTACCGGAAGCATAACCTGGGAGGTCATTTCAAGTATCCTGAATTTTATTATTAATAATGATGAAATGGACGTATAAACAAGCATTACCAGAAAAGTTATTATAAATATCATTAAAAGCCTTATCAGCCATACTTTGTAACGGTAATCGGGTATTCCGAAAAGAATTTCAATTGTTCTGGAGTCCTGGTCGTTCTGAATACCGAAAACTGAAGGATAAAAGACCAGCAGTATACCCGTAAAGATAAAAGTACCGTAGAGATCCTGAACTTTATAAATGTTATTTGAGAGGATATATATCAGTGATAGTCCTGAGTAAAATCCAACTGAGCCAATCAGAAACCAGAAGAATCTGTTTGCGAAAATGATTTTCAGATTATAAACTGTCATTTTCTGAATCACGTTAAAATATTTATAAAGTATATTTCTTTTCATTGCATTAGTCTGTTTGTCTCCGGTAATATGTTTTCTCCGTTGTTTTTCCTTCTGAGTAGCCACAGGTAAGCATCTTCAAGGTTAGGCGTGACTTTAATGGCTGTTTCCCATGGTTTTTCTTCAGATATGCATCTCAGTTTAACCATATTGCCTTCCGACATATGGTGAACGACCAGATGATCTTTTATGAACTCTTTGAATTCTGATGCGTGCATAGTTATTTGCCAGACATGGCCCTCTGCACTTACCGCCATATCAATAGGTCTTCCCAGATATTTTAGGTTACCTCTGTCGAGTACAGCAACCTGAGTGCATGAACTTGAGATATCTTCGATTATATGGGTGGAAAAGATAACTACTCTTTCCCTGCTGAGTTCAACAAGGAGGTTTCGGAACCTTATTCTTTCTCTCGGATCGAGACCTGCAGTTGGTTCATCAACCACAAGGATTCTCGGAAGGTGGAGCAAAATCTGAGCTATTCCTATTCTCTGCTTCATGCCTCCCGAGTACGAACTGATTTTTTCAAATCTTCTGTCGGCCATATGAACGGCATTAAGGGCATAAGTGACGCGCTCTTCCCTCACCTCAGGGTCGGTTATGTTTTTGAGTATTGCCATATAATGAAGATATTCGTGGGCGGTCATATTCTCATAGGTTCCGAACTCCTGAGGCAGGTAGCCTATCAAACCCTGAAGTTCCTCTCTTTTCTTCTGGGTGTCAATTCCGTTAATCCATACCTTGCCGTAGCTCTGTTCAAGGATACCGCAAATAATGCGCATAAGGGTTGTCTTGCCTGCCCCGTTAGGCCCAAGCAATCCGAACATTCCACTTCCGATGGTCATGCTTACACAGTTGAGAGCCTTGAAGGGCTTTTTCCTTTTCCCGATAAGAGGCACCATTAAAACTATTTTATAAAATGTTTTTCTGAGTTCCCTGAACCGACCCTGCAGTCTGTAAATGTCTATGTTTTCGCGCGTAAGCTTCTCTCCTGTTATATAAACAAGAATGGAAGCATACCATACAAAACCAAGAATAAGCACTGTTGCAATGTTTTTCCACTGAATCTGAAAGAAAACCAGATTAAACAGTGGTACGAACCACATAACAATAAATTCGATTATCCGGAAAATATTTTTTACAGGAAGTTTTTGATTCTTACTTGCCAGGTTGGTTAAAAATTGGCGGAATGAGGACCATATTCCGAATAGTGCCAGCCATGTGATAATACTGAAAAAGAATACCCAGAATCCCTTTGAAAGGTAAAAGTACGTGAAATAGATCAAAAAGCCGAATAGTGGGAGTTGCCATGTCATATTTTCCATATCCTTCAGGGAGCGTATCTCTTTTTCGAGTCCGAGTCTGCGTCTGATTCTTGCTCCTGCTTTCCATTCCCTTAACCATCGGCTCTCCCTATCGTATATTTTAACAAGGCTCTGTATCTGGATGTTGATTGGCTCGTTCTGAGGAATAACACTTTCTTTTGCTTTGCGCAAGCTGTTGATAATGAACCATGTGGCAGCAGGAACAATTATAACAGATAGAATTGTTGTGATAAGCTGCCAGATGAAGGTATTGACAAATGTGAACACCAGATAGAGGAGGGCAGCAAGGGCGCAGAGCTGAATAATTTTGGTTCTTGTGCTGAGAGATTTGATCCAGTCGATTGCATTTTCGAGGCCCGAGTAAAATGTGGGAATAAAAACAAGTGTCAGCATTGTAGAAAGTGACAATCCACCTATTACTGTAATTGCGAATGAAGCGCCGATTACTGATACATATTCTGCCTGTCCCATTGCAAGAGGCAGAAGTGCCAGAATAGTGGTAAGGGCTGTAATCATAATAGGCCTTATTCGTGCCACTCCTGCCATCATCAGTGCTCTTGACCTGCGGTAACCACGATTACGCAGAGTTTTTGTGTAATCGATAAGTATTATCCCGTTATTTACCACTATCCCCAGCAGGATAAGAAAACCGGTAAGTGTATTGGCATTGAGAAGGGAGTTACCGGTGAGAATTAATGCCAGGAGGCTTCCGAGGGCAGCGAGAGGAATGCTGAAAAGCAACACTACCGGAACAGTAAGCGATTGAAACACTGCTGCAAGAATCATGTAAATAAGTACAAAGGCTATGCCAATAAGCTTGTAGAACTCTTTCAGCTCGTTCTCTTCATGCACTACTTCTACAGCTATTCCGGATGGTATGTTGAGGTCAGCCACAATTGCCTCCACTTCTGCCCTGGCTGACTCGAGAAGATCTTTTGAATTTCTTATTTCTTCTGTGAAATTGTATGTAACAGTAACTCTTTTTTCCTGATTTTCCCGGTGTATATTGCCCGGTCCTGCAGAAAAGACGATTCTTGCCAGTTCCTGTAACTCCATCACAGAGCCGGTGGGGTTTGTTACTTCGAGGTGTTTAAGGTCTTCGAGGGTTTTTTCTGAATTTTGGTTTTCCTGTGCTGCTTCATCGTTATATTTCAGTATTATATCGTAAGTTTCTGTTCCCTGACGGAATCTTGCACCTGATGAATATTCTCTGCCGAAGGTGCTCAATGCTGTTGCAAGGTTGGCAAGGGTAAAATTGTTTCTGTTTATATAGTCCATGTCGAAATGAAGCTGGACTTCAGGTCGGTTATCCTGTACATTGACACTTGAGCTGCTGATTGTTGAGAGGTCGTCGAGATATGATTTGATGTCATCGGCAAGAATTTTCATCTGGTCGAAGTTCTGGCCCTTTATTATTATACTTTCTCGTTGAGTGCCTATACCTAGCAGGTTAAGGAAGCCGGCACCAGGATTTGTTCCGCCGCCTGCACCCCCCGAACTGTATCCTCCTCCGGCGGAAATCTCATCCATGGTAATTTCAGCCTGAGTAATGTTTTTAACCCTTTCACTTATATCGTTTTTGATTTCAGGCAGACTTCTTTTTGTCTTTTTCTTCCAGTCGTCAGGTAGAGTTACTGTTACCGTAGCCTGCTCTTCTTCAATGCGACTTATTACATCTCCTTTTTCAGGTAATGTGGCAAGACGCGATTCTATCTCCGCAACTACTGCATCGGTTTTCTCTAAAGTGGAGCCTGAGGGCATCCTCACCGAGAGCCTGAAATTCGGAGTATCCACTTCCCGGGTTGAGCTTATACTTAATGTGAGGCTTGTCAGAAGAGCTGCAAAGAAAACCACAAGAGTGCCTATTATTGTAGCGGCCGGTTTTCTCATACAGGCTTTGAGTATCAGATGATAAGCCTGAACCAGCCTGTTGTGTATTGAAAGATTTTTGAAAATTTCCGACCTGCCTCCTTTAACATTAAGGAGATAATATGTGGCCATCGGAATTAGCATAAGAGCTGCAAGCAGCGAAACTGAAAGTGTTGAAATTATCGAAACACCTATATTCTTTCCAATTATTTTAATAAGGTAATTGCCAGAAAACACAAAAGGTGTAAAAACTATAATTGTAGTTAATGTTGCGGCTATAATTGCTTTCCTGACTTCTCTGGTACCGGTCTTCACAGCTTGTTCAGGAATAAAACCCTGACCCGACAGCCTGTATATATTTTCAAGTACAACAACCGAATTGTCCACCAGCATACCAACTGCAAGAGCCATTCCCACCAGTGTGAGACTATTTATTGATATCCCTGCTCCATAGAAGAAATTAAAAGCTGTATATACTGATACGGGAATAGATACTCCTATTATCATAACAAGCCTGAGGTTACGCAGGAAAAACCATAAAACCACAATAGCAAGAATGCCTCCCGTAATAGCCAGGCTAATTATCTGATTGATATTTCTTTCAAGTACTTCTGTCGTGTTGTTTTGTATAACTATTTCAACACCGAGCGGCTTAAGTTTCTGATTGAGACTGTTTACAAGTGCGGCAGCTTTATGAGAGAGATCTATTGTGTTTGCCTGATTGTCATTTACCAGAGTAATTGTGACAGCATCCATTCCATTTATCCTGCTGTAAGAGGTTTCTTCCTTTACACCAAAAAATATTTCGGCTATGTCTTTTAGCAGGACAGGACCTTCCTTATTAATTATTATATTTCCGATTTCGGAGACGTCAGTATACTCGGATGTGATATTGACAAAGTACCTGTTGGCACCATCAACAACCCTTCCCACAAAAGTCTTGTCTCGCGAATAACTGTTCAGCAGATTTCTTACCTGGTTCATTGTTACGCCGTATGCCTTGCAGGCTTTTTCGTTGAGCCTTATTTCGATAGAATTTTCCCTGCCTCCGAATACTTCCACACCGGCAATTCCGTCAAGATTTTCAAATTCTGGCTTTATTTCACGGTCGGCAATATTCCTTATACGGTCAATTCCACCCTCGCCTCTTACCTGAAGGTCCATGAATTGACCTGTAATCTGTTCTAGGTCTATTTTGATGACATTAATAATAAATTCTTCGGGAATGGAATTTCTAACTATGTCAATTTTCTCCTGCAATTTCAGGTTTGAATATTTCAGATTTGCTTTCTGGTTGAAATAGATGATAACTGTACCATAACGTGAAGTGACATTTGATTCAATTTTTTCCACTCCTTCAATAGTTCCAATCGCACCCTCTACCGGGATGACTGCCTGTTGTTCGATGTAAGCAGGATCCATTTCCAGAGGAGTGGTTACCTGTACAATCAGAAGGGGTAGTTCTGCATTTGGAAATAGTTCTACCGGGAGCTGTTTGTATGAAACATAGCCCATCATCGTGAGCCCCAGAAAGAGCATACTTACAAGTACCTTCCTTTTAATGATGAAATCCATTTTTTATCATTATAAATCAGACAGTTTTGATTGTTTTCCTGAATGTTTTACCTGTTATGTATTCTCCTGCTGCATCGGTCACCCAATAAGCACATGGTATAACGGCCAGAGTTAGTAATGTTGAGGTGAAGAGTCCACCGATCACCGCAAGGGCCATAGGTGAACGCAACGAGGCACTCTCTCCTATCCCTAATGTCAGGGGTAATAAAGCAAGAATTGTAGTCAGGCTTGTCATTATTATTGGTCTGATCCTCTGTGTCCCTGCGGTAATAATAGCCTCTCTCCTTGTCATTCCTTCAGCTCTTAACTGGTTTATCCTGTCAACAAGGATAATTGCATTGTTTACGGCGATGCCGGCAAGCATTATTATTCCAATGTAAGCCATCATGTTAAGTGACTTTCCCAGAAGCAGGAAGGTTAGTATTGAGCCTACCCCGGCAAGAGGGATTGTAAGCATTATAATAAAAGGTTGTATCAGCGACTCAAACTGTGCGGCAAGGACCATAAAAACTAGCACGAGAGAAAGTATCAGTGCAAATGTGAGATTTGACATTGATTCTTTACGTTTGAGTTCTTCTCCAGTAAACTCCATTTTGTAGTCGGGGGGCAGGGTAATTTTTCTAAGAGCTTCTCCTGCTGTCTTTATTAACTGGTCGAAAGGTATATCCTTGTTTACCATAGCGTAGATGTAGCCTGTGCGTGACTGGTTTCTACGGGTTATCTCTTTTGGGGTAGTTACTATTTTTATATTTGCCAGCTCGCTGAGTGGGACTTTTACGCTCCCGGCAGTAATCATAAGGTCCTTCAACTGGTTCAGGGTAATATCTTCTAATTTAATTGTGATATCTTTCAGTTCACCGTCTTTTTCGAAACTGCCTGCTGATGCTCCTGTAAGGTAACTTCTAACCTGGTTTACAATGTTTTCTGCCGAAACATTATAATAACTTGTTCTGAAGCGGTCGATTGAAATTTCCACCTGCGGAGAGCCTTCATCCAGAGAAGTGGTAATATTGTACAGTCCTTTAACTTCTGAAAGGATCTCTTTTGCCTGGTTCATAATTTTTTCAATTTCCTCATAGTCTGTTCCTGAGATTTCCAGAGCAAATGGTGGACCGGTTGTACCCAGAGTTGACTGAAGGGCGGTTTCTTCGCGTGAAAATGTAACCTCCATTTCAGGTATATTCTTCAGAAAGCTTTCAACAAGTGCCATTGATTCATCCGATTGTGAAACATATTCATTTTTAAGAATGACTTTCAGATTAGAAATATTTTCGCCTTCATCAGCACCCGATTCGGTATAGTAAGAAGTGCCTGTTGCTCCGGCCTGGGCATAAATGGCTTCTATTCTGTCTCCCAGAATATCTCTTATTAATTTTTCGATTCTTTCAGTTGTTGATGCTGTTCTCTCCAGGCTGGTCCCCTCAGGTAGTTTTATTTCGATGTTGAACTGATTTGATTCTGCCCCCGGCATAAATTCACTGCCAAGTTTTGGGATAAGCAGGGCAGTTAATCCCATAATTATGAAGGCAGAAATTAAAACAATACCTCTTTTTTCTACAATTTTTTCGAGAATTTTACTGTACCATCCGAATTTTACAGAGGCTGAAATAGCTCTGGCACTCTTTTCTTTAAAAATTGTTGATACCAGCATGGGGATAACCAGAAGAGCAACAAACAGGGATGAAAGCAGGGCAAATGCAACTGTAAGGGCCTGATCTTTGAATAGTTCACCTGATGCACCATGTATGTAAACGATAGGAAGAAAAACTACTATCGTTGTGATGGTTGATGCAGTGATAGCACCGCCTACCTGTCCGGTACCAGTTATTATAGCATCAATGAATGGCATTCCTTCTTCCCGGTTTCTGCTAATATTTTCGAGTACAACAATGGCACTGTCAACGAGCATGCCGGCACCAAGGGCAAGACCTCCAAGAGTCATCACATTGATGGTAAGATGATTGAAATACATCAGATTGAACGTCGCAATAATAGATATGGGTATGGCAAGACTTATCACAAGTGTTGCCCCGATCCGGCGAAGGAAGATGTAAATCACGAAAACAGCCAGCACAATGCCGATCAGAGCTGTATTCTGGACCTCAGTTATTGCACTGCGTATATATTTACCCTGATCCTGAATAAAAATGAATTCATATCCCGGAAGAGCCCTGGAAAGATTTGCAAATTCCTCTTTTAGTTTTTTTACTGCTTCAACTGTATTAAACTTGGGCTCTTTGTAAATGGAGAGTCCAATGCATCGTTCTCCATTGATTGTGACAATATTATCAGGTTCCTTGTTTCCGAAATAAATTTTTGCTACATCTTTCAGGTAGATTGGTACTCTTGATGAAGACGACGCAGATGCTGCAATTCCGGCAGAAGTTGCTGAAGTTGTCTGTTTAAAACCAACTATTATGTTTTCAAGGTCTGTGAGGTCTCTAAGAACACTTACACCCTTAACCACATACCTTGTCCCCATTTCCACTATTGAGCCGCCTGACACATTTCTGTTGTAGTTACTTATCTGGGCAGCTATTGCATCGGATGTTATACCATAAGATTCGAGAATATGCTTTTTTGTTTCAATGATCACTTCACTCTGCTCGATGCCAGCAAGCTTTACATCTGCAACCCCGTCTATTCTTACCAGTTCATTTCTTATGTAGTTTTCTGCAACTTTTCTGAGTTCATCCAGATTGTTCAAACGTTCATTTTTCAGGGCGACTACCATGACTGGGGCAGCATTTGGATCATACTGCGACATTGTAAAGTCTTCAATATCTGAATTCTGGGCAAATGAATTCAGCTCTTTCTGCAGGTCGAGAAAAGCTTCATCCATATCTTTTTTCCAGTCGTATTCTACCGTAACAACAGCTTTTCCCACTTTTGATGAGGAAGAGACCTGAATTACCCCGTTCTGCCGCATGGCAATCGATTCGATCTGATCGACGTAATTTTTCTCTATCTCTTCTGGTGGCTTTTCCCCGGCTTTGATTTCGATATAAATTTTGGGATTATTAAGGTCGGGAAAGAGGTCGGTGCCCAGCTTGCCGAAAGAAATAAAGCCAAGGAGCATAACTCCCAGGACAAACATCAGTACGGTAACAGGGTATCTGACTGCAAAACGGGCTATTCTGTTCATATTTTCTATTTAACTATTTTCACTCTGGATCTGTTACTCAGTGTTTCGAAGCCACTGGTTACTATTCTTTCGTTCTTCGACAGGCCTCTCACAACTTCTGCTTCTGAAAGGTTTTCCAGCCCTGTCTCAATAATTCTTTCAAGGGCCAGTCCCCGGTCAACGACAAATACTGTTTTCCCTCGTTGCCGCGATAGAATTATGCTTTTGGGGATGACAATCACAGAGTCTTTCCTGTTAATAATTATATCGGCCTTTACAAACATTCCGGGCCGGAGAAGTAAATCAGGATTATTGACTGTGATAACTCCCTGAAAAGTTCTGGTATCAGGATTTATTGCGGGGGATAATTGTGTTACTTTTCCATAAAGTGTATCTTCAGGAATAGTGTAATTGGTAAGTTTTACAGGTTGTTCAGGTTTAATTACACCAATGTATTTTTCAGGTAGCTGGACATTCATATACATAGTCTGGTAATCCATGATTTTAGCAATTGTTGATCCAGCTTCAACCTGAGTCCCGGGTGTGTAATAAGGGAGTTCCACTATTATGCCATCAATAGGGGAGACAACCCTGGTTTTTTCAAGTTGCAGCCTCGCATTTTCGACTGCTGTCTTTGCATTTTCATAGTTTATACCCGCCGTTTTAAGGTCTTTTAAAGTCACACCTCCTTTTTCGTAAAGGGATTCCTGCTTCCTGAGTTCGCTTTCAGCAAGTTCGAGATTCAGCTCATTCGTTTCGAGTTTTATCGACAGGATAAATTCTTTATCCTCCAGCCTGGCAATAAGCGAACCTGCTTTAACTCTGTCGCCAAGCTGCCATGGCCGGCCAGTTTGCGGGTTTTTTTCGAGGTAATAAGAGGCAGAAATTTTTGCCTTCAGAGTCACCTCTCCGTGCGGATAGACTATTCCAGTAGTACTGACATATTCTTCTATTGACTTAAGCCTTATATCTTCAACCGTAACAGGAATTTCAATGTCAGCTGAAAGATTTGGCTCCTGATTTCTACAGCCTGCCAGAGAGAGGATTGCAAAAGCAATTACAATTAAAAATATTGACCTTTTCATATTAATATTATTAAAATTTTACTGGTTAAGTTTTAAAACCGGTGAGACCGGTTCTTTCTTTTCAAAATCGTATAATGTCTGTATTTTAAGATTGAGTAGTTCAAGTTTATAGGAAATAAGCGCATTAGTATAAGCTAACTGCCGTTCTGACAACTGGTTCTGGTAAATATTGAGATCCATACCGGTCAGATCGCCGTTTTTGTATCTTTCGAGGTTAAGTTCATAGGTAAGCTGTGCATTTGTTACTGATTTCCGGGCTATCTCAATCTGATTCTGGAGGTTAATCAGATTCCTGTATATTTTCCTAATGCCAAGAATAATATTATTTTGTTCATTTTCGAGAGATATTTTTGCACTTTCAATTGAAGCTTCGGTAGCTTTAATCCTTGATTTCTTTTCTCCCCAGTCCCAGAGAGGAATTGTAAGAGATAATGCAACAGATTCATTATCAGTAGGATTTGCATAGACGTCACTAAATTTTTCGTTATCACCAAATAGTCCTACTGAAAGGTTAAGATTTCCTTTGAATTCATTAAGTGCTTTTGTCTGAATAAGTTCGAACTGTGAGTTTTCAATAGATATTTCTCTCTGACGAAGTTCCATTCTGTTTTTAAGTCCGTGATCAATGGCGAATGCAATGTCGACAGGTATTGTATCAACTGATATATCCGGCAATACAACGAAATCGTCATACAGGTCCATACCGATAAGGATTTTGAAATCGTCTTTTGCATTTTCGAGAGATACCTGTTTGTTTTCAAAATCCGATTTTGTTGTTGCAAGGTTAAGTTCTGCCTGATATAGTTCGTCCTGGGCTGAGAGGCCTGCCTCCACCTTGTTTTTAGAAATCTCATAGCTCTGTTTCATGTTTTCATATGCTTGTTTTGCAATTTCCAGACTTTGCTGCTGCTGATACACGTAATAATATGCCTGGGCAACCTGCCTCTCAAGTGAAAGGAGCTGCAGGGCATAGTTGAGCTGGGCGTTCTCAAGGGCAAGCTGTAATTGTTTAAGTTGAAGCTTTGTCCGGTTATATGTAAAAAGAGGCTGATCGAGATTAATTGAGAGGTTGTTGCTGAATCCTTTAGTAGTGACATTGGTAAATTCGCTGTATGAGTCTTTATAGCCAAACCTGTTTACCAGTGATACTCTTGCATCAGTAAACAAAATGGGCTGTGATACAGTAAATACACTGTAGCTTTCAGTGGATCTTCTGGTATTCCATTTTGATATCAGATCGTTGAATTCTCTGCTCTGTGTGTATCCTATAGGATTGATTGTGAGTGAGAAGTTCGATTTTAGTGCCGCATTCTGTGCATTAAGGTTTTCCTGGCTTCTTATAAGGCTGAGTTTTGTCTGTTTTATTGAGGGGCTGTTAGCTTCTGCAATTTTCATTGCATCCTGTAAGGTAAGTCCTTTCTGGGCATGACAGGGAAGTTCCAGGGCAGATATCATACAGATAAATAAAAGCAGTGGTTTGGTATTTAGCGGTTTTGTTTTCATATGAGACTTTATTTTAAATTTTAAAGTATTTTCAACTAGCTGCCTGTTTTAAATGTCATTATTTCTTGGTTCTCAGCACCGATCTATTCCTTCAGCACCCATTTTACTGCATCTGCAATCACAATTCTGCCTTCTGATTGGTTTGTCATCTCCACTTTAACTGTATCGGGTGAGAGGTAGAAAGTGCCAAGTTTGTTCCATCCCGGATCAGCGGTTTCATAATCGATGGTTATTTCATCCATACCGTCGTCGTGGTAGACTTTGAAATGGAAGTCTTTGTACGGGTTTTGCCGGGCGGGTTCGCCACTCTGGTCACCCGGGGGTGGTGGTGTGCCCGGAGGCCCTCCAGCTGGTGGACGACCTGGTTGAGCACCTGCCTGCCCCGGCCTTCCAGCTCCTCTCATAATAATCTGAGCTCCAGCCTTGCCAATATATGCATATACATCATAATAGCCGGGTTCTTTTATTATGCCCTTCCATGTCACATATCTGTCGCCTGTGCCTGCTCTTGTGTAAACAGCAGAACGCACGAATCGGCCGTAAAAGGTGTTCTGAACTACAGGCTGCCAGTATTCCGGTGCAACGAAAAGATTCATTGATTGATATGTCTCAGCGACTTCCTTATTACCACTCAATATTTTTCTGAGAGGGTTCATCTTAGATGTTGCACTCCTGTAAAATCCAGGGTCTTCATTGTCTACTACAACTTCTCCCGGTTGTGTAAAAGATGGTATTTCCTGAACAATTTCCTCTCCTTCAAAAGGCTTTTGTTTTGCTGATTCTTTTTTAACTTCCTGAATAGTAAACACCAGTTCCCCAGGGATATTTTTCGAAAACAGAGCATTAATCTGCATGGCTCTGGGCTGGCTTTCAAGAACCACTCCAATTTTTTTCGTTTCGTGAGGTGAGAGATAGACAATTTTTGATATGTCGGAGCTTGTGAGGCCTCTTCCCTGCATTGCTATTTGCATCATTCTACCGCCTCCTGCGGCACCTCCTCGTCCTCCCTGAAAAGTTACAGACATAATTGCCTGTCCTCCGCCTCTGCCTCCGAAACCGCCACCTGTGCGGAACGAAACATTGAAAAGCCCACCTGCAGATTCAGTATTGGATGCTGTAAAAACAACCTGAAACCTTGTCCGCTGGTCAACCACAATAGTTGTTACATCGGGTTCTGTAAAAATAAATCCAGGCTGCTCCCTGCCGTTAAACCATTCTTCGAGATATGGATAAAATTCAAATCCGAATCTCTCCTTTAAATCATTATTGAATTTCAGAATATTTACCCTTTTGTAGCTGTTGTCCCATATATAATTTTTAAACCATTCGTTAAATTCGTTTATGCCTGCCTTATATCTCAGATAATTAAACAGACAGTCTCCTTTTAAAGTAAGCACGGCACGCATGGTATCACTGCTGGGATTTCGGGCCAGAAGCTCTTTGAAACTTGTGTTTTTGAGAATAAGATTAGCCCTATCGTTATCTGAAAGATTACCGGCCATCATTCCTGGTCCTCCTGCAGGAGCAGGCTCATTTAGCTTCTGGAGATGCGATTCAAAAACAGCATTAATAACAGGATATTCATCTGAGTAGAAATTGTTTCTGAAAAAGTAAAAGCTTGGTCCTAACAAATACCTTGTTGGTTCATTTACAAGCACACCATTTACCATTCTGAAATTACGCCCGCTTATAAAAGTGTTTCTGATGAAGTTGTTAAAGATTCTGACTTTCAGCTCTTTATCGGTTATTATCTGATTGTTGCGTGCCATCTGCTTTTTCTGTCTTGCAAACCTTTTTGCAAAACCTGCCTGCTGCAGGGTCGAAAGCTTTTCAGGGATAATAACCATTGAGGGTTGAATTTCGGCCCGGACCTGTGTATTGCTTTTCGGATACGAGTAAAACTGAACAGGAGCCTCCACCATGCTTAAACAGGAAAAAGGATAAGCCACCCCGAATCCTGATTCGAGATCTTTCATAAAACCTGATATAAGATTTGGAAGGGTGTCTTTAAGTTCTTCAAAATCTTTTTTGTAATAGTCAGTGCCCGGATAATGCCATGAGATGAATTTTACGGAATCGACAGTTATACTGTCGGCAACATAGTTTCCCATTGCAACGGTAAGTCCTGTAAGAGGGAACGGACATGAGTATTTTGTCCATTCACCTTCTTCCCCGGGTATTCCCTGCGAAACTACCTTAAGGTTTTTGTCTGATTTTGCCTTCAGAATGAATTTTGTGAAATCAACTTTAATCCTTGCCGGGTTTGAAGGGTAATAGTTCAAACCTGATACAGGATACCAGTGTGATTCCGGAGTAAAGAGCAAATAGTTATTTTTCAGAAAAGCTTGCCTTTTATTAACATTTACCATGGCAATTCTGTACCTGTTGTTTTTCGGATCATCACTGAAATTTGGATAACAAAACGCTTCAGTAATTTTGCCCGAATAAAAAATCGTTACACTGTCATATCCTCCCGGCTCAAGCCTCTTTGCAGGAGAAATTTCAATTATATGTCCGTCAGTTTTAAACTGAATATCGCTGTTTCCTGAAATTACTTTTTTAACTGATAGGCCTGGATTAAGTGAAAAAATATATGATTCAAGAGGGGTATCATTATCATTTACAATTCTGAGCATGGATACAGCCTCAATTGTTTTACCCTTATGTGCCAGTTCGATATCTGCTGAGGTTGTTGAGGGGAATTTGCTTTTTTCGTATTTGCGGTTGATTTCAATTACGCTTCTTTTAAGCTTTTCTCTTTCCAGATGATTGTTTAATGTGTTATAAAATGTTATGCCTGAACCTATAATACAAAGTACGAGTAAGGTCCGGGCTAAATTAGTATGGAGTCTTGACTGTGGTAGTCTTTTGAAAAGAATCACCGAAGCCATTATCATTGATACTCCTGCAAAGAAGTAGCCCAGACGCTGGTTGATTATCGCGGTGATATTGTCGAATCCTATTATTCCCGACTTGTAAAGTGGCATTCCAAAAACCATGTAATCGTATAGAGATCCTGCCCTGTACCACAGATAGAACATGTTAAGTGCTGCATATCCGAGCAGGAGGAAAAATGTAATTGCCTGATTCCCGATTATAAGCATTAATATATATGCAAGGCCCAGGCTGTAAATAAGGGTAGGTATTGAGATAAATAGGAGGTATTCAAAATATGAAAGTATGTCTACTTTCATGGTTTTGGAAATAATATTTATAATCAGTCCTATTATTAAAATAACAACATTAAGTGAAAGGAAAAGGCGCAATATGCCTAAAGTTTTTCCGGTTACATATTCGAAGTTGGAGACAGATCGGGTATATAAAACCTCGACAGTATCAAGTTTTTTATCCCTTTTCAGAAAATCGGATGCAAGAAATATTACAACGACTGCCTGACCGATGTTCAGCAGGTACAGATTGATCAGGGGTAGGGCTGAAGGAATTGAAACCATTTCCCATGATTCAGTTCCCACCGGAGAAAAGAGGCCTATGTTCAACATTGTAAAAATGAATAGCGCCCCTATGGCAAAGAGTCTGAAGAACCAGGTTCTTCTCAGGGTCTTTGCCTCGTAATGTGCAACAGTGAGAATATTATGGAGGAACGTCATTTTTTATTGAATTAAACGTTTAAATCGGCATGAATTTTATGTTCCATATAATAAACGTATGCGTGTTCAATATTGGGTTCAATTTCAACTGCATTCCCATCGGGGGGGAGGTCGGAAACAATCTGAACTTCCCATCCGTTTTCAACTGGTATTGTGGAGATGATGTCATATTCTTCCTTGGCTTTCTCATACTCATAGGGTGTGAGATTCATTTTGAAAACATGGCCTTTTGCTTCATTTACCAGGTTTTCGGGACGTCCACAAAAGACTACCTCCCCCTTGTTGAGCAAAGCCATATTCTGGCATGTTGAGGAGATATCTCCTACAATATGTGTCGAAAGGATAATAATTACATCCTGCTTCTGACTGAGTGTTGAAAGGATGTTTCTGAATCTTATTCTTTCATCAGGATCAAGACCTGTTGTTGGCTCATCCACGATAAAGAGTTTCGGATTGCCTATCAGTGCCTGTGCAATACCGAGACGTCTTTTCATTCCTCCCGAGAGTTTATTGGCATTCCTGTCGCGTACCTCGAGTAAGCCTACCTGATCAAGCATACGGTCGACTTCTTTTAATCTTTCTTTCCTGTTTTTCATTCCTGCAAGCGCAGCTGAATAGTCGAGAAACTCCCATGTTTTCAAAGAAGTAAAAAATCTGAAATCCTGAGGAAGATAACCAAGAATTTTCCTTACTTCCTTTCTGTGCTTCTGAATGTCTTTCCCATCGAGCAGAACAATACCTGATGTAGGCTTTACAAGAGTAACAAGAATTCTCATCAGAGTTGATTTACCTGCACCGTTTGGACCCAGCAGTCCGAACATGCCAGATTCAATCACCAGATTTATGTTTTTCAATGCGTGAGTTCCGTTCGGATAGATTTTATTCAAATCACGGATTTCTATCTTCATATAATTCTTTGATCTTGATGAAAGTTATTCATTTTAATATTTAGACTAATAAAAGACATGATTTATTTCAGATTGTTACATATTCTTTGATAATATTTTTTAACGGTTTTTAATATTTCATATCTATCAATTTTACAGATAGTAGTGTATTGAAGTTATTTCTATTTTTGTGCTGTGAACTTTTCCCACGTGGATTACAGTACAAATAAAAGGAAAATAATAAATGATCCGGTTTATGGCTTTATCAATATTCCCGGTGATTTCATCTTTGATCTTATCCAGCATCCCTGGATACAGCGATTGAGAAACATCAAGCAACTGGGTCTTACAAATTATGTATATCCCGGTGCCACTCACACCAGGTTTCAGCATTGCCTTGGAGCCCTGCATTTAATGGACACTGCACTCCAGACACTGAAAGGGAAAGGTGTTGCCATCAGCCCTGAAGAAGAAGAGGCAGCGCTTGTTGCTATCCTTCTCCACGATGCTGGCCATGGTCCCTTCTCACACGCCCTTGAAAAATCAATAATTAACGGCATAACTCATGAGGACCTTTCATTACTTCTGATGAAAATGCTTAATGAAGAATTCAGGGACAGAATTTCGCTTGCGATTGATATATTCACTGGAAAATACAGAAGAAAGTTCTTTCATGAACTTATTACGGGACAGACCGACATGGATCGTCTCGATTACCTGAGGAGAGACAGCTTTTATACAGGAGTAATAGAAGGCTCGGTGGGTTCCGACAGGATAATCAGGATGCTGAATGTGGCTGATGACCAGCTGGCAATTGAAGAAAAAGGAATTTATTCTCTTGAGAAACTATTAATTGCCCGCAGGTTGATGTACTGGCAGGTATATATGCACAAAACTGTACTTTCTTCTGAGAGTCTTCTAGTAAATATGCTTAAAAGGGCAAAAGAGATTGCCCGCAAAGGTGAACAGCTCTACGCAACTCCATCTCTGAGTTTCTTCCTCTATAATGAAATCGGTAAGGATGATATCAGCGGAAAAGGTACTTTCCCACCTGCAGTTGTGGCTTTTCATTTTACAAGACTGGACGACAGCGACATATTTGTTTCGGCAAGATACTGGAATGACCATTCCGACAGAGTACTTTCAGATCTTTCCTCGAGGCTTATACGCAGAAATCTTTTTGCAGTAGAACTGCAGAATGAACCATTCCCTCCGGAAAGGATAGAAAGTTTACAGAAGAAAGCTGAAAAGATGCTTGATATAGAACCGGAAATGGTTAATTATTATGTATTTTCAGGGAAAGTCTCAAATCTTGCCTATGCTCCCGACGGCAGTTCCAGGGTGAAAATTCTGCTGAAATCGGGATTAACAGCAAAAATCGAAGAAGTTTCTGATATCTTTGACCAGAGTTTTCTGTCAGAAAGAATAGTTAAATATTTTCTTTGTTATCCTAAAGAATGCAGATAATTTAAAATGAATGAATTATGGAATTTACAGCAACTGTAATAGCTCAGTTTCTCAAAGGTGAAATAGTCGGGAATCCTGATGTAAAGGTTAGCACTGTTGCCAGAATTGAGGAGGGTCAAGAAGGGGCCCTGTCGTTTCTGGCAAACCCCAAATATGAACCTTATATTTACACAACAAAGTCATCAGTAGTGCTTGTCAACAGGGATTTTGTACCTGCAGCCCCTGTTCAGGCAACACTCATAAAAGTTGACAACGCTTATGAGGCTTTTGCATCACTGCTGACAATGGTAACACAATCTAAACCTGCCAGAAAAGGCATACATCCAACTGCTGTAGTTGAACCGGATGCAAAACTGGGAGAAAATGTTTACGTGGGTGCCTTTGCCTATATTGGTAATGGGTGTGAAGTTGGGGATGGCAGTCAGATTTTTCCGCATGTGTATATCGGTGATAAAACAAAAGTAGGTAAGGAATGCATAATTTATCCCGGTGTAAAAATATACCATGAGTGTGTGATAGGTAATTCATGTATCATACACGCCGGAACTGTTATCGGAAGTGATGGCTTTGGGTTCGCTCCCGGGGCAGACAATCAGTACAAGAAGATACCTCAGATAGGCAACGTGGTTATTGAAGATGATGTGGAGATAGGAGCTAACGTTGCAATCGACAGGGCAACAATGGGCTCGACTGTCATCAGAAAAGGTGTTAAGATCGACAATCTTGTGCAGATAGGACATAATGTTGAAATCGGGGAAAATACAGTAATGGCAGGTCAGACAGGAATAGCAGGGTCTACAAAAATTGGGAACAATTGTATGATAGGGGGGCAAGTTGGGATAGCAGGACATCTCAAAATTGCAGATGGAATGAGAGCTTGCGCACAATCGGGTATCATCAGCGACATTGAGGAGAAGAACCTTACCGTAATGGGTTCTCCCGCATTCGAACATCGTCATTATCTTAAGTCGTACCTTTTATTTAAGAAACTTACAGAGATAAAAGCCCAGCTCGATTCAGTGAGAAAAGAGATTGAAGAACTGAAAAAGGAATAACCGTAATTGTTGAGGATAGGCATTAATGTCAATTTTCATAAATAGTTCACGAAATTTTTATTTCCTTTGTAATAGATTTTAATTACATATTTTGACTGAAATGGCTGAAAAGCAAAGAACTATTGCGCGTGAAATAAGCCTTAACGGGAAAGGATTACATACAGGAATAAATGTAAATATTACATTTAAACCAGCGCCAGCTAACCATGGATACAAGTTCTGCAGGGTTGACCTTCCGGGCAAGCCTGTTATAGATGCTCTTGCCGAAAATGTTACAGAAGCCTCGAGAGGTACCACATTAACTCAAAGCGGAGTATCTGTTTCAACCATTGAACATGTTCTCGCAGCATTCTATGGTATGCAGGTTGACAACGCCCTTATAGAACTTGATGGACCTGAAGCTCCTATTATGGGAGGTTCATCCGAAAAATTTGTTGAAGCAATAAAGGAAGCAGGAATAGTTGAACTGAAGGAAGAGCGTAATTATTTTACTGTTAAACAGAAGATTACATTTTCAGACGAGGAGCATGGTGTTGACCTTATTGTTTATCCCGACGATCATTTCAGCATAAATGTTCTTATTGATTATAATTCAAGAATACTTGGTAACCAGTATGCAATTCTCGATACAATAAATGATTTTGAAAAAGAGATAAGCAAATGCCGTACTTTTGTATTCTTCCACGAACTTGAACCTTTATTTAAGGCGGGTTTGATAAAAGGCGGCGACCTGGATAATGCAATTGTGATAATGGAAAAGGAGGTGCCGCAGGAAGAGATTGACAGAATTGCAAAGCTTTTTAACAGGCCTGGCATAAACAGCCATAAAGCAGGTATTCTGAATAATACCGAGTTAAGATATCCAAATGAGCCGGCCCGGCACAAGCTGCTTGACTTGATAGGTGACCTTGCACTCGTGGGACAGCCGATAAAAGGCAAGGTGGTGGCAACAAAACCGGGCCATTACGCCAATACCAGGCTGGCAAGAATTATAAGACAGGAAATCAAAAAGGCTCAGTCAAAAAAAGATATACCTGTTTATGACCCAACAGTGCCACCTGTATATAATTACGAGGACATAAAGAATATACTGCCCCACCGATATCCTTTTTTACTTGTTGACAAGATAATTTATGTTGATGAGAACAAGGTTGTCGGCATAAAGAATGTCACAGGAAATGAAGCATTTTTCCAGGGGCATTTTCCTGATGAACCTGTTATGCCGGGAGTTCTTATGATAGAAGCTATGGCTCAAACTGGCGGTATTCTGGTACTGAACGAAGTTGACGATCCCAAAAAATATTCTACATATTTTCTGAAAATTGATAAACTTAAATTCAAGCATAAAGTAGTCCCAGGAGATACTCTGGTGATCAAAATGGAATTAACCGAGCCTGTCAGAAGGGGAATAGTTTCGATGCATGGACAGGCATACGTTGGAAATACCCTTGTAATTGAGGGAGAAATGATAGCTCAGATTATAAGAAACAAATGAAAAGATTATGATCTCAAAATTGGCTTTTGTTCATCCTGATGCTAAACTTGGCGAAAACGTAGTCGTAGAACCATTTGCATATATTGCTGGAAATGTAGTTATAGGTGATGGATCATGGATTGGGCCTCATGGTGTTGTGCTTGATGGTGCACGTATCGGACGCAACTGCAGAATTTTCCCTGGTGCTGTAGTATCAGGAATTCCCCAGGACCTTAAGTTCAAGGGGGAGGAAACCACTGCAGAAATAGGAGACAATACAACTATCAGAGAAGGCGCTACCATTAACAGGGGAACAGCTGCAGTAGGTAAGACTGTTATAGGAGATAATTGTCTTATCATGGCTTGTGCGCACGTGGGTCACGACTGCCAGATAGGTAATAATTGCATTCTGGGGAACGCTGTAGGGCTGGCAGGAGAAGTGAAAGTTGACGACTGGGCTATAATAAGCGGCGGTACACTTGTGCATCAGTTTACTAGAATAGGCGGGCATGTGATTATAGGTGGCGGAGGAAAAGTGCGTATAGATGTTCCTCCTTTTATCAAAGCCGACAGGGAACCTCTTGCATATATGGGCGTTAATGTTGTAGGGCTTACCCGGCGGGGATTCACCAAAGAACGCATAAATGAAATTCATAACATTTACAGGGCAATATACCTTAACGGAATGAATACCTCGCAGGCACTGGAATATGTGGAAAAGAATTTCCAGCCCTCACCCGACAGAGACTATATCATTGAATTTTTCAGAAATTCAGAAAGAGGGGTTATAAGGGGCCCAAGGCTCCTGTCGGATAAATAATAAATTTATTTCCCTGCTTTAATTATCTGTAAGGTCCTTCCGCCAACCCTGAGCTGTAAGCTCTATTTCCTGTCCTTCTTTTGTTACAAAATATTTGCCCTGCTCTTTTTTTGTCATGTGTCCTATGATGCTTATTCCTTTAACCCGGGCAATAGTTTCATATTTCTCAATTGGAACAGTAAACAGAAATTCATAATCTTCACCACCGTTCAAAGCCGCAATGAGTGGTTCAAGCATAATCTCTTCCGCAAATTTCAATGTTTCACTGTCGATAGGTATTTTATCATGAAAAATCCTGCAGCCAGTACCTGAATATTTGCATAGCTGAAGGAGGTCAGATGCCAGCCCTTCTGAAAGGTCGATCATTGAGGTAGGAATAATGCCTTTGTCATTGATTTCATTCAGAGTACGAACAGGCAACTCGGGCTTGAGCTGTCTTTCAATGATATATTCATAGCCTGAGAGGCTGGGCTTGAATCCCGGATCCTTCATGAAGAGCCTTCTCTCCCTTTCAAGAAGCTGTAACCCCATATATGCAGCACCCAGGTCGCCTGTTACACAAATAAGTTCATTGGGTTTTGCACCTGAACGTTTAACCAGTTTCTCCGGTTTCACAGTGCCCGTGGCTGTAACAGAAATAGTAAAGCCGGTGAGCGAAGTTGTAATATCACCTCCAGCAAGGTCAACCCCGTATTTCCTGCAGGCAAGATACACCCCATCATAAAATTCGTCAAGTGATGATATATCAAACCTTGAGCTAACACCGAGAGCCAGCAGTAGCTGTTCAGGAGTGCCATTCATGGCATAGATGTCGGATATAGCCCTTATTACTGATTTGTATCCCAGATGTTTGAGAGGAAAGTAAACAAGATTGAAATGAATACCTTCCATCAGCAGATCTGTGGAAACCAGTGTAAGTGACTCGCCCATAGCAATAACTGCCGCATCGTCACCTATATCGCCTGCCGTCGATTTATTTATTCTTGTGGCATTACGTGCAAGATGGTCAATCAGGCCGTATTTTCCAAGCCTGTCAATCGAATCTTCATCCGTATCTTTCATCTGGCCTTGTTATTCAAGTATTATTGTTTGATTCTTTGGATATCTTACCGAATAAGTCAAAACAAGTTCTTTCGTTTCACCCGGTCGGAGTTCAAGGTCCCAGGTTACCAGACCTGTTTCATTGTTAAGCTTCCCACCTGATAATTCAACCGCTTCAACAGTTATCTGGCTGTTCGATGAAACAGGTATCTGGTCGTTTACTGTGATCCTGACAGCAGTTGCCTTGTTGTTGCGCAAAGTTATGAGGAATGAATAAATATCTGTTTTATTTGCTCCGATTATCTTCTTTGATGTGAAATCTTTCCTCTTTTCTCTTTTGATAAGTATACCCGGGTCGGTTCCCAGGGATATTGAAAGGGTATCGCTGAGCTGGTTTATATCAAGCTGTGATTTACCAACATAAGTATTTTCAAAATATAGATTTGCTTCACCCGAAAGAAGGCTTTGCTTTGCCCAGTCTGTGATATTGCATGTAAGGTATGCATGAGGCGACATTTTTGGTACAACAGCATATTTGTATTCGGCGGGCGTGGTGGTTCTCTGGATCTCTATAGTCTGGGTTTTGCCATCCGAAGGTATTGAATAAAGTGTTGCAATATCAAAGGTTACGCTCATTTCCCCTGTTCGCTTTTCTACGGTAACCGGTACTGCTTCTGCTTCTTTTTTAAGAAATGTATTTCTGTCGGCCATAATAACATTTTCCATCATAACAGGGGCTTTACGGGCAACTCCATATGCAGCCACTTCCCCTCGCGTAGCAGTTTCACTGGTTACAGGTACAAAGAAATCAATAAACCATGGATTCAGAACAGGAACATTTCCAGCAATCCATGGCGTAGCTGTTGAAAAACTTAGTTTTACGTTCTTCCATTCAACTCCGGTATTCTGGAAAACATTTGCCTTGTAATATATTAAAACCGGTTTTGTGATGTCATCAACCCGGATGTCGTATGATGGGTACCAGCCTGCGTTCGAAACATTATATTCGAACAAAATCTTTGCTGAAACAGGTTTCATGGCCTCTACAGTTACAGAAATCTCCCCTGAAGGGAGCTGGTTTTTATTCATTCTGTCGGATATTTGCTGCTGAAGCATTGTAATCTGCCTTTCATAATCCTTTATAAGCCTGCTTTTTTTCAGCTTTGCTGCATTTATCTGTTCGATATTTGAAGTATATAGCTCCATCAGCGATTTGAACTGCTCGATTGAAAAAGTTGTTTCTTTCACCAGAACTGCTTTGTTTGCCTGTAGGAACGAAAGCCTTTCATCGAGAGTTGAGATAGCTGCTTTTTCGTCTTCTATTTTCATCTGAAGGGCTTCAATCTGGTTCCGGATATTCTTTACTTCGGGTATCTCTTCAAGATTGCTGATGTAATTATTCCTGAGATTAACCGAAAGAGTTGTGAATTCACCACTACCCTTTACCTGAATGCTCTGGGCGTCAATATATGGTGAAAGTCCGGTAAGCTTCAGAGTTGTTTTTCCGGCAGGTATTTCAGTAACCGCCTCACAGGTGAGCCTTGCTCTGTCGGGGTAAACTGTAACATGATTTAAAGTTGCTTTTATCTCTTTTTCATTGTCGGCAATGAGATTAATCAGAGGTATGATAATAAAAGCCGCTGAAAGTATTTGCTTCTTCATGACGGATAATTTTAATAAAGTTAGAGTTATTTTTTTCTTAACACCAATTTCTGTGCCATAAAAAAACCCCGCCGCAGCGGGGTTACATCTGAATTATTATCAGTAAATGATATAGTGCCCGATTAGAGCTCCTTTATAGTATTGAAGCCATACTGAACACATCTGTCCTCCATGAACAATACGTCCAAAATGAATTTCAAAGCCACAGTTATCGACATTTGTTCCAGTTATGATATCTGCAGATGAACTTGCACTTAATTCTCCTGAATCTCCTGTACTTACATCTTTTGGTATTTGTTTTGTCCACCAGTAATTACAGGGATAATCCTTTCCTGTATTGCTTATGGAAATTTTCTGGTCAGTTTTTGACCATAACATCGTCATACTGCCGTTTTCAATACTGATTATTATTCCGTTGTCAATAAGAAATATCCTTCCCATAGATACTCCGTTAAGAGTACCGGTAACATTACCATTTACAGGTGCTACAACGGACGAAGCAGTAAGGGTTCCGCTAATATCTGCATCGCCGTTCACATTAAATGTCTTATTTAATGTCATAGTATTTATACCGAGTTTTCTTGCGGAGAAATCACCATATATCAGAGGACTTTCTGCTGAGTTGGCAATATAGAGTTTGTTACTGCCCGATTCATATTTACCCGCCTGGTAACCAAGGAATATGTTACCGGTTCCATCTGTGTTTGAATACCCTGATTCAAAACCAATTGCCACATTATGATCTCCGTTTTTTATATTATAGCCGGCACGATATCCCATGAAGACATTATAATTTCCTGAGACCATGGGGTTATATGTTTGCCCATCTTCGCCGCTTCTTCCTGCATCAATCCCGACAAAAGTATTACCATTTCCGTTATCAAGCCAGTATCCTGCATTTGTTCCTATAAATACATTATCACGGCTGTTGCGGATCTGATATCCGGCATTTATACCAATAAAAGTGTTGAACGATCCGCTCCAGCCGGATGCATTAATGTTCTCACCTGCTGATGTGCCAATGAGGACATTATAATTCTGGTTAGTGTGATTGTAACCTGCATTTGAACCAATTATAGTGTTACTACTTCCTGTGGTAAGATTATTTGCGGCATTAAGTCCGATAATTATGTTATTGCTGCCGCTTGTTGCACTGTTACCGGCAAGGTGTCCGATAATTGTGTTGGAGTTTCCTGTAACAAGGTTTCGGCCAGCCTGATAACCCAGAACAGAGTTATAACGGCCTGTGGTAATATTTGCTCCGGCTTCCTGACCTATGAAGTAATTTTCGGGTGTAAGGTTAAGATAATTTCCGGTTGAGCTTTTGCCAGGGTCAAAACCTCCTATGGCAAATCCTCCTTTTACCCCTTTTGCAGGGTTCTTAACAAATATTCTGGTACTGTCGGAAGTTACTCTCAGGTATTCCTGCGGCTCCTGCTTACTGCCGTCGAATCCGCCTATTGCAAAACCTCCCTTCACTCCTTTATCTCCATCTCCAACATATACCCTTACACCTTCATTATATACTGCAAAAACTGTCTGCCCTCTGTTATTCTTAACTTCAAAAAGAGGTTCTTCCATGAGTTCTGTTTTACCGGTAACAACTAGCTTATCAATACCCGAGACTCCCTGTGCAACCATGGCATAAGGAACAGAAAGGAGACGTGATGAGCCCATATCCTGCCATTTGTCGTTCCAGAAAACCATTGTCCTCAGAAAAAGAGGCTGTACTGTCCAGTTAATATCTTCAAATTTTCCTGTAATGGGTTTTGCCAGAGGGTCTCCCACCATAAGCTGAAAAAGACCGAATTGATTTGTCCTTACCTTATATTCCGCTTCATAAACAACATTAGGGGGATTTATATTGGTCAGGATCCCGATTCTGATTAGCAGATCTGCATCAGTAATAGGATTTCCATCAACATCTCTTGCAATCGCCTGATAATTGAAACCTGCAGGCACCTGGCCGGTTACAGACAGAACTGAAAGAAAAATGAAAACCGGGAAAAACAGATTTTTTATAAAATATGTTTTCATGGCCGTTTTGTTTAAATCAAGCCAAAAATTATTTAAAAAAAATACAATAAGCAATTTTTTTTGACCAGCTTCAGAAAAATTTATATGAACGAATTAATTGTATTGATTAATGGTTTAAGGGGTTGTAATTCTTAAGTTGCGTGGGAGGGATTACAGCAGTATTTACACCTGAATTACCTGTAATGTCATAATAACTTACAGTACCTCCAGAGAGTTCTTTAACTTCAGGTTTTGTTGCCCATGGGCAGCCCGGGACCGGACAGTTTTCTATTTTGTGTTTTCTGTTATCTGCAGGTTCCCAGCCCATTATAAGATATAGTGCAAAAAAGCCTATAACATAAGCCACTGCAACATGCCATCCTTTTTTAAGCCACAGAAATACATGTCTGGCTTCCGAAAACTTATTTGTGATAGCTACTCCGGCCGACGAGCCAAACCATACCATTGAGCCTCCGAATCCTACTGTGTAGGCAAGCATGCCCCAGTCGTAATGCCCCTGGTCGATGCAGAGTTTGGTCAATGGAATATTATCGAATACTGATGACAGAAAACCGAGTGCGAAGGCTGTTCTCCATGAAGCGGGAGGCAGCTCTTCTACCGGCAAAAGTGAAGCGCTGGTAACAAGACAGAGAAGAAATATTGTTCCTTTCAGAGCACCGGGTATCTCTTTCCATGGTACTGGACGGATAAAAATGCTCAGCAGAATGGCAATCCATACACCGAGGGCAGGCATATCGTAAAGGATATTCGAAAGTATTGCACCAACCAGTATCATTACCACAATCAAGATCCTCATCCAGTCGACCTTAACCCCTTTAACCGGATCTTTCATAATTGGCTGATATTTGTCCTGCTGGTGCGAAGCGAACCATCCGAAAAAAAGCAATGCAGCAACTGCAGCAACAAATGCGTGCAGGACGTTAAGAGCACTTGTTCCTGCTATCCACATCATAGTTGTGGTTGTATCCCCTACAACACTGCCGCTTCCTCCTGCATTGCTTGCTGCAACAATGGCGGCAATGTAACCGATATGTACTTTTCTTTTGAAAACTACCAGTGCTATTGTCCCACCAATAAGTGCCGATGCAATATTGTCGAGAAATGCCGACATGATAAAGACAAAAACAAGCAGTACGAATGGCCCTGTCCAGTCATCGGGCAGGTATTTGGGTAGTATATCCGGTACACGCGACTCTTCGAATATTTTTGATAAAAGAGCAAAACCAAGAAGCAGGCCTGCCAGATTAAGTATTATACCCCACTCACCATCTCTCAGTTCCTTATCGAGTAACTGCTCTTTCATAGGGGTGTCACCAAAAAAATGTTCCATAAAATGGAATCCCGGGTCAAAAATGAATTTAAAAATCAGCAACACTGTAAGACCGGTCACTGCAACCCAGAATGTTTGCTTGTGAAAGAGTGCCACACCGGCAAGTATCATACCAAAAATGATGAACTCCACCCTTATAGGGCCAATCGAAGGAACTTCTCCCGGTGATGATGCAAAGAGGGATATTGGAATGATGAGCAAAATCAGTGGAAGAAATAATCTCTTTAAAATGCCTGAAAAGTTTGGAAATCTATTATTAATCATTGATATAAAGTAGATTAAATTTAAAGCCCCAAATTTAAAATGATTTGATAAATAATTGAATAATTTCTGGTTTTTATTTAAAATTTAGTTCAAATATTTTCGGAATGGATAAAAAATGATTGAAGTTTAAGGTTATTTATTCAGGCAATGATAATGGTTTCTCCTATCTTTATTAACTTTGTGCCTCTATAGGCTTCAATTTTAACAAAAATACCCGAAAATTGTTATAATACCGGAATAACAGAATTACATTTGCTCATATGCCTGAAGGAAAAAAGAAGAAAAATATTATTGATGAGGTTACCGGCAGCGAGTATAAGTATGGTTTTTATACTGATATTGAGGCGGAGAAGGTACCTCCAGGGCTGAATGAGGACATCATAAGGCTTATTTCGGAAAAAAAGAATGAGCCTGAGTGGCTTCTTGAATTCAGGCTTAAATCGTACAGGCACTGGCTCACAATGGAGATGCCTGAATGGGCAAATCTGAAAATTCCGGAAATAAATTATCAGGATATTGTCTATTATTCAGCACCAGCAGTCAGAAAGAAGAAAAGCTCAGCAGAAATTGACCCGGAGCTTAAAAAAACTTTTGACAGACTCGGCATACCTCTCGACGAACAGAAAATTCTCAGCGGTGTTGCTGTTGATGCTGTGATGGATAGCGTATCGGTTAAGACAACCTTCAGGGAGACACTTGCCGAACTGGGAATTATTTTTTGTTCTTTCAGTGAAGCTGTAAGGGAATATCCCGATCTGGTAAAAAAATATCTCGGCACTGTTGTCCCATATAGCGATAATTATTTTGCTGCTCTGAATTCCGCAGTTTTCAGTGATGGTTCCTTCTGCTATATTCCCAAGGGCGTAAGATGTCCGATGGAGCTCTCGACATATTTCAGAATCAATGCAGCAAAAACCGGTCAGTTTGAACGCACTCTTATTGTTGCTGATGATGAAAGTTATGTCAGCTATCTTGAGGGATGTACTGCACCCATACGCGATGAAAACCAGCTTCATGCAGCAGTGGTCGAAATAATTGCCGAAAAAGATGCGGAAGTAAAATATTCAACAGTTCAGAACTGGTATCCTGGCGATCATGAGGGCAGGGGAGGTATATTCAATTTTGTTACCAAAAGAGGAATGTGTCGGGGGGAAAACTCAAAAATATCATGGACCCAGGTGGAAACAGGGTCAGCTATTACATGGAAATATCCTTCCTGCGTGCTGAAAGGAGACAATTCAACAGGTGAATTTTATTCAGTAGCAGTTACCAATCATTTTCAGCAGGCTGATACCGGTACCAAAATGATTCATATCGGGAAAAACACCAGAAGCACCATAGTGTCAAAAGGAATATCTGCAGGCCGTAGCCAGAACAGTTACAGAGGTCTTGTGAAAGTTCTCAGAAATGCCCGCAATGCAAGGAATTATTCCCGGTGCGATTCACTTCTTCTTGGTGATAAATGCGGGGCACATACATTCCCATACATCGAAGTTGAAAACCCGACTGCAATTGTTGAACATGAAGCAACAACATCAAAGGTCGGAGAGGATCAGATATTTTATTGCAATCAACGTGGCATTTCAACCGAAGATGCCGTAAGCCTGATTGTAAACGGATACACAAGAGAGATAATAAATAAATTGCCCATGGAGTTTGCAGTTGAGGCTCAGAAACTCCTGCAGATAACACTTGAGGGCAGTATAGGATAATTTTTTCATTATATATTATGCTGGTAATAAAAAATTTAAGAGCAACAGTCGGAGGCAGGGAAATACTTAAGGGAATCTCCCTTGAGGTAAAGGAGGGGGAGATACATGCAATTATGGGGCCCAACGGCTCAGGCAAAAGTACTTTTGCTGCTGTTATTGCCGGAAGAGATTATGCCACAGTAACTGAAGGCACAGTGACATACCTTGGGAGAAATCTTCTCGAAATGTCTCCCGACGAAAGAGCCCTTGAAGGTATATTCCTCGGATTCCAGTACCCTGTTGAGATCCCCGGGGTAAGTATGACTAACTTTCTTAAGACAGCTGTGAACGAACAGAGAAAACACAGGGGACTTGAACCCCTATCAGCATCCGATTTTCTTAAAATGATGCGTGAGAAAAAAGAACTGGTAGGACTCGATTCCAAACTCGACAACCGTTCGGTAAATGAAGGTTTTTCGGGAGGAGAGAAAAAGAAAAACGAAATCTTCCAGATGGCAATGCTCGAGCCCCGGCTGGCAATACTCGATGAAACCGATTCAGGCCTTGATATTGATGCCCTTAAAGTTGTTGCTAACGGGGTTAACAAACTTCGCAGGCCCGATAATGCCTTTATTGTTATTACTCATTACCAGAGACTCCTTGATTATATTATACCTGATGTTGTGCATGTCCTGTATGATGGCAGGATAGTTATGACATCAGGCAGGGAACTTGCTATTGAACTTGAACAAAAGGGATACGAGTGGATAAAGAGAGAAGTTGAGAAAAGCGGAATATAATGAAACCCCGTAACGAACTGACTGAAAAATTTTACAGGCTTTACAGGGAAAACCTTCCTGCAATAGAATCTGTTTCAGCTTCTCTGCTTAACCGTTCAAGGGAAGAAGCAATTGAGAAGTTTATGCAATCCGGTATACCTACACGGAAAACTGAAGCATACAGGTATACCCCATTGGAGACTTATTTCGGATATGAATATCACAATTATATTCCTGCATCGACCGATTTTGAAAGAGTCAGAAGGTTTAAATGCGACGTTGAAGACCTTGACTGCTATAGCATAATTCTTCATAACGGATATTTTCCTGAATCCGGGGTAAAACACATTACTTTACCTGGTAATATCTGGCTGGGCAGCCTTAATGAAGCTGCTGAAAAATTCAAATCTGTTGTGGAGAACCACCTCGGGAAATACAGCGGAAGGGAAGATGACGGGCTGATACATCTCAATACTGCCATGTCACCCGGAGGTCTCTTTGTACATATACCGGCAGGTATTATGGTTGAAAAACCGGTACAGATAATAAATCTTGTTGATTCTGAACAGGATATTTTCAATCAGAAAAGAAATCTGATTATAGTGGAGCCGGGTTCATCTATAACCCTTATTGTGTGCGACCATACCATCTCACTCAATAGATTCCTTACCAATACAGTAACTGAAGTATACGTAGGCGAAAATTCACATTTCAATATAATAAGGGTACAGAATGAGCATAATAATTCCTTCAAAATAACGGGCACATTTATTTATCAGGAAAAGAATTCAGTTGTAAGTTCCAATAACATAACCCTTCACGGTGGAATGGTAAGAAACAATACTTATCATTATCTCGCTGGTGAAGGAGCTCAATGTTCATCTTACGGACTTTACCTTGCTGATAAAATGCAGCATGTCGACAACTATGTTAATGTTGAGCACCTTGCCCCGGGCTGTACAAGCAATCAGCTCTTTAAAGGTGTACTGGATGAAATGGCTAGAGGGGTTTTCAACGGAAGAATTTACGTTGAGAAGGGAGCACAGGGTACATCGGCTTACCAGAAAAACAATTCCATTATTTTGACAGATGATGCCAGAATGTACACACGGCCGCATTTAGAGATATTTGCTGATGATGTTAAGTGCAGCCATGGTGCCACTGTGGGACAGCTGGATGAAGACGCCATGTTTTACCTGCAATCGAGGGGAATAAATAAAAACGAGGCAAAACTCATGCTTATGGCTGCCTTTGCGGATGAGGTCATCCAGAAAATAAACATCGGACCGCTCAGGCAAAGAATTATCGGACTGGTTATAAAACGCCTCAGGGGAGAACTGAGCAGATGCGCATTCTGCGTTGTTAAGTGTAACTGAAAATAATTTATAATTTGAAAGATATAATTGAAATAAGAAAAGATTTTCCGCTTCTACAGAAGGAAATCGGAGGAAGAAGAATAGTATATTTTGATAATGCCGCAACCACACAAAAACCCATATGCGTCATCGAGGCTGTTGATGAGGTCTACAGAAGTTACAATGCAAATGTCCATAGAGGAGTTCATGTACTCAGCGATATGGTCTCGGAAGCTTATGAGAACGCAAGAGAAAAAATCAGAGATTTCATCAACGCATCCAAAAAGGAAGAAATAATTTTCACCTCAGGAACTACAGCCTCAATCAACGCTGTTGCTTTTTCATTCGGCGAAAGATATATCAAACCCGGCGATGAAATCATAATAAGCAATCTGGAACACCATTCCAACATTGTCCCCTGGCAAATGATGTGCGAAAGGAAAGGAGCACGGCTTAAGGTAATACCAGTTACCGACAGGGGTGAAATAATAATGGAGAAATATGTTAAACTGCTAACTGAAAAAACTAAACTTGTTGCAATTACACAGGTGTCGAATGCCCTGGGTACAATTGTGCCAGTAAAAGAAGTTACTGCGTTAGCGCACCAACTTGGCATACCTGTACTAATTGACGGTGCACAGGGCATTCAGCATTGTCAGGTTGATATACAGGAGATCGGCTGCGATTTTTATACGTTTTCAGGTCATAAAATATATGGCCCTGCAGGAACAGGAATTCTTTACGGCAGGGAAAAATATCTTGAAGAGATGCCACCCTGGCATGGAGGTGGTGATATGATTAAAAGTGTGAGCTTTGAAAAAACAGTATACAATGACCTGCCTTTCAAGTTTGAGGCAGGAACACCCAACTATCCGGGGTTTATCGGACTGGGAAGAGCAATTGATTACATCAGGGAACTGGGAATGGAAGATATCAGCAACCGCGAGAAACGGCTACTGGATTATGCTACCGAGAAACTTTCTGGAATCGACAGGGTTAAAATAATCGGAAATGCCGCTGAGAAAGTTTCAGTAATTTCCTTTGTTATCGAAGGTATTCACCAGTATGATGCCGGAATGATTCTTGACAAGCTGGGAATAGCAGTAAGGACAGGTAATCACTGCGCCCAGCCGCTGATTGAAAGACTAGGACTTGAAGGGACAATAAGAGCATCTTTGTGTTTTTACAACACCGAAGAAGAAATAGATACCCTTGCAGAAGGCATCCGTAAAGTAATCAGGATGTTTTATTAATGAAGATGTTTATGAGCATTAACGATATTCAGGATAGTATAATTGAAGAGTTCAGCGCATTTGACGACTGGATGGATAGATATGCATTGCTGATAGAAAAGGGGAAGGAACTACCACCTCTCGACCCTGCACATAAAAAGAATGATTACCTTATTGAAGGATGCCAATCGAAAGTGTGGCTCTACCCTGAGTTCAGGGATGGGAAAATATACTTCAGTGCCGACAGTGATGCACTGATTACAAGAGGAATAGTTTCCCTGCTTATCCGTGTTCTCTCGGGCAGGACTCCTGAGGAAATAAAAAACGCAGACCTTTATTTTATTGAAAAGACCGGACTCAGGGAAAACCTCTCTCCCACGCGCTCGAACGGACTGCTGGCAATGATTAAACAAATGAAACTTTATGCAATTGCTTTTGAATATAACATGAATAAAAACCGTTCTGATGAAGCTTAATAAACACGAGCTTTAATTACTAAAATGTTAGTTTAAAAAATCAGGTTGCCATGGAACTGTCAGAAAAGCAAGAAATAGAATCGAGAATCGCAGGTGTATTGAAATCGGTTTACGACCCTGAAATTCCTGTTAATATTTATGACCTCGGGCTGATATATGATATAAATATTGACGATGATCATGTGGCACATATTACAATGACCCTTACTGCTCCAAATTGTCCTCTTGCTTCCCAACTGGTTGAGGAAGTAAAATATAAGGTTGCAGGGACAAGGGGTGTGAAGGACTGTGAAGTAAATCTGACTTTTAATCCTCCCTGGACCAGGGACCGCTTAAGTGACGCCGCAAAACTCGAGCTTGGCTTAATGTGAACCAGCAATGGGTAACACAGGCGATATATCCGCAGCAATTAAGAAGAAAGCATACACACTGGGATTTGACTTGTGCGGAATAGCCCGCTACAGAAGACTTTCGGAATATGAAGGACCCTTCACTCAATGGTGCAGGGCAGGTATGAATGACAGTATGAATTATCTTTCAGGAAGCATTGCCAGGAGAATTGATCCTGCTCTGTTTTTTCCAGGTGTAAGGTCTATCGTTGTTACAGGGATGAGTTATTTTACGGCTGATATTCAGACTGGAATGGACGTGCCTATAATTTCGAGATATGCTCTTGGAACAGATTACCATCACGTTATTACCGGGAAACTCGAAAGCCTTCTTTCTTTTATAAGAACTATTGTACCGGGTGTTCAGGGCAAAACCTCCTGCGATTCATCGCCTGTGCTTGAAAAGCCCTGGGCTGTTGAGGCAGGACTTGGATGGCAGGGGAAAAATTCGCTTGTGATAAACGAAACAAAGGGATCCTTTTTTTTCATAGGAATTTTAATGCTTGATATAGATCTGGAATATGATGAGCCAGTAAGAGAGGACAGATGTGGCAGTTGTGAGGAATGCATAAATAGATGCCCAACAGGCGCTATAAACACAAACCGTACAATTGATGCCAGAAAGTGTATTGCAAATCTCACAATCGAAAACAGAAATCCAATAGACCATGGGGTAGCACCTCTGTTCGAACGCAGAGTTTATGGATGTGATATATGTCAGGAGGTATGTCCATGGAATAAAAACATCCCATACCATAATCATCCTGAGCTTAATGCTTCGCCAGAGATACTTTCAATGACAAGGCAGGAATGGCTTTCACTCGACAGGGAAAAGTTCCTGAAACTTTTCGGAAAAACATCAGTGGCACGTGTGGGATTTGAGAGATTCAAAAAAAACGTCGAAATTATTCTTCAGTATTCAGCCTGACTTCTTTATTTTATATTTTATTTTTCACCGATAACGGTTACCATAATCTCCCTCCTGTTTCTGGGCCCGTCAAACTCACAGAAAAAAATGTTCTGCCATGTTGAAAGTCCGAGCTTGCCTTCGACAACAGGAATGGTTTCGGAAGGTCCAACAATTCCGGCTTTAAGATGAGCATCCCCGTTGTTGTCCTGCCTGTCGTGCTCCCATACACCATGAGGTATCAGCTTGTTAAGCAGTGTGATTACATCAGTCTGAACCGATTCGTCCCAGTTCTCCTGTATCATGATTGCACAGGTTGAGCCCCTTGCATAAACCGATGCAATCCCGCTTCTTACACCACTTTCTTTTACCACAGACTCAACAATCGAAGTAATGTCATATAATCCGTTCCTTGAATGCGTACTCAATGATATAACTTTCTGCAACATACTAATCATTATTTGCGTTGTAAATTTACTATTAGTTTATTAATTTTATTATTAGAACAATTTAAAACAATACAAGGTGTTATAACCAAAAATTAATTCATGAAGAAAACATTTAAAACAGTTCTGATTTTATTTCTGTCATTGCATTCATGCAATGAACCGGAAACAACTGTCACAGATATTGTTAGGATGGACGGGTCAATTGAAAGAAGGATTGAAATGAGAGGGGTGAATGCTAAATTCAATATCCCGGACGTTCAGGTTCCATACGATTCGACCTGGTCAATAAGAGATTCTCTGGAAATTAACAAAAATGGAGATACTATCAGGGTAAGAAGGGCTGTTAAAAACTTCAGTAACGCTGAAGAACTCAACAATTATTATTCTTCCGATAGCAGCCTCAATAAGAGCACAGTAAGACGAGTTGAATTTCGAAAGAAATTCAGATGGTTCGATACTCATTACAATTTTTCCGAAATTGTCGAAAAAAGGATAAATCATGGTTATCCCGTTGCCTCATTTATGCCGGATGATGAACTGAAATGGTTTTATCTGCCGGAAGCAGAAAAAACCAGGCTTTTAATAGGTCCGGATAGTTTGAGGTACAAAGTACTGGACGACAGTGTAAAATCACACCAGGAAATATGGATGTGGCGGAGTTTGATTTCAGAATGGATTAATACCTTCAATAAATTAACAGAAGGGAAAGGTATCAAAGGCAATACCAAGGAGAAAGAAGCAATATTATACAGTATGGTAAGGGATAATATGAATGATTTTGATTCTCTCTGGTCACAGGGAGTTATTCTGAAAAAACTTACAGGCGAAAAGGAAGCAATTGAATTTAAGGAAGAAGCCGATTCGGCAATGAGGGTAATTGAGGATCTTCTGGGACAAAGGTTCAGTAATTATAGCGTAAGAATTGTAATGCCTGGAAAACAGGTGAGTAGCAATAGCATGCTTAAGGATAGTACTGGCTTCCCGTTATGGCAGGTTAAATCTGAATTTTTTCTTACAGAACCTTACATAATGAAGGCTGAATCAATAGTTTATAATATCTGGGCCTGGTTAATTACAGCAACCTTCATTATTCTATTTGCAGGAGCAATAATTTTTCCAGTAAAGAAACAGAAACCTGCTATCTGAATATACAGAACTTTTAATTGTAGTCCTTAAGTATTTTCATCAGTTTCTGCCTTGCAAAAAAGATTCTACTTTTTACAGTACCGGTTTTAAGTTTCAGCTTTTCAGCTATTTCTTCATACTTAAACCCCTCCACATGCATTCTGAAAGGTAACCTGTATTCATCATCAAGAGAATCTATCGCTTTTTCAATCTCTTCGGCAGCATAACTCGATTCGGGTGAAATCGAACCTTTGTCCTGGGGAAGATTGATATAATAAAGGTCTTTTGTACTGTCTATTATTGTGTTTCCTTTTTGACCCCTGCGGTAATTATTAATAAATGTGTTTTTCATTATTGTAAAAACCCATGCTTTCAGATTTGTATAATCAACAAATTTATCCTTGTTTGCAATAGCTTTAAGATATGTATCCTGAACAAGATCAAGGGCATCTTCACGGTTGTAGGTGAGACTTAAAGCAAATCTGTGAAGGTTCCCTTTCAGTTCAATAAGCCGGTTATTAAATTCATGTATCGTCATATTGATAATTTTTTTCAATTGTTCACTGCAAATATAAAAAAATAATTTAAGATAAACAAATCTTAATATCCTATATTCTTAAAAATAATAAATGATTCTAAATAACAGGTTGATTTAAGTTGCATATATTCAATGGAATAAAAAAAACAGTATAAATTATTACTCGAATAAAAATTTTTACAATTCAAATTAAATTAAGCTGGGTTTAATTATAAGACGGCATATAATAAAGTGCCTCTGATGAGAGTGCGGCGTGTTTTTTATTATTTTTATGGACAAACAAATAACAGATGGATTTAAATATCAGACTTTCAGATGGGCTATTGTTAAGAGGGTACAAATGGAGCCCTTCAGGTGAAGCAAAAGCTTCAGTTATTATGGTTCATGGCCTCGGAGAACATATAATGAGATATAGTGACTGGGCAACAAAGTTCACTTCTGCAGGTATAATGTTTCAGGGGGTTGATCTTCCGGGCCATGGCAGGTCGGATGGCAAAAGAGGTCATATTAAAAACTATGACCAGATTGATGAAATGCTTGATATTCTTTTGGAAGAAAGCGCAAAAAGCTATCCGGAGAGGCCGGTTTTTATATATGGTCACAGTATGGGTGGAGGAATAGTTCTGGCTTATCTCATTAAAAGGAATCCTCACATAAAAGGTGCAATAGTCACATCGCCATGGATAAGGCTCGCATTTCCACCGTCAGGTGCAAAAGTAACGCTTGCGCGTATAATGAAGAGTATCCTGCCTTCGCTCACACAGCATACGGGGCTGGTTACAGAACATCTCTCGCACAAACAGGACGAAGTTGACAAGTATGAAAAGGATCCGCTTGTTCATGGCCGAATTTCGGTTAGCCTTTTTTTCAGTGCCGTTTCATCAGGTGAATATATTATGAAAAATGCAGAAAGTATAAACGTTCCTGTGTTATTGCTTCACGGAGCGGAAGATAAAATTACTTCACCTGCAGCCAGCATGGAAATTGCCTCCAGGTCGAACAAAATAACCTTCCGCTTGTGGGAGGGAGGATATCATGAGCTTCATAACGAACCTTTCAGGGATGAGGTTTTTTCTGTTATTATTGACTGGATAAGAAGTAATACGGAATAATGAAAATATGAATCTCCGAACAACTTTCAATATAGAACCCGGTGAGAAAAAAATTACTTATCACACCGGAGTGATGTTTATGGGTTCATGTTTTGCGATGGAGATCGGCAGCAAAATGGCTGAAGCGAAGATGAAAGTGATGATAAACCCATACGGAACAATCTATAACCCTGTTTCCATTGCCAGTACTCTTGATATGATTATGTCGGGGCGGGTTTTTACTAAAAATGACCTTTTTTATTATGACAATCTTTATCACAGTTTTTACCATTATACTAATTTTTCTTCTGTCGATCCCGATCATGCCATTGAGAAAATTAATGATTCAAACGCTAAAGCACATGATTTTCTGAAGCAAGCTCAATTTCTGTTTGTCACTTTCGGGACTGCCCGGGTTTACAAACTGAAGGAGGGGGGGATGGTTGTTTCGAACTGTCATAAGTTGCCTTCAACGATGTTCAGCAACGAACTGCTGGAGGTTGAGGGGATATGCGAATTATGGGAAAAACTGCTCGACCGTATTGCGGCTTTTAACCCTGAACTAAGTGTCATTTTCACAGTAAGTCCGGTAAGGTATCTGAAAGAAGGAGCACATGGCAACCAGGTAAGCAAATCAATACTTTTTCTTGCAATTGAGAAACTTCTGGGCCATAAAATATCCCCGGGGTATTTTCCGGCATATGAACTGCTTATGGACGACCTGCGTGACTATAGATTTTATGCTGCCGATATGATTCATCCATCTGAAACGGCAATAGATTATATTTTTAATTCTTTCATGGATGCTTTTTTTGAAAAGGAAACTTTTTCGATTTTCAATGAAGCAATGGAAATAGTAAAAGCCAGAAATCACAGGTTCATTTCAACCAATCCTGCAGCTGTAAAAGATTTCGCTGCCAGAACTCTCAGGAAAATTTCGCAGTTTGAGAAAAGAGTCCCGGAGGCAGATTTCAGTGAAGAGAAAAAATATTTCAATCTCCTGATTGAGGGGTAATAAATTTCTGAGATAAATTGAATTCGACTGCTTTTAGCGCCACTACTGAGTGCCTTCTGTTGTTATTTTTTTAACCAGGCGTGTTCTGTCTGTGAATGTAATAACTACAATATACATTCCCCTGTTGGGATTGTCTAGGGAAACCTGAATCTCTTTTTCGGGGTTGTTATAATTGGCTTTAAATATTTCCTGTCCTATAATATTTGTAATTCTCACCGATGAGATTTCCTTAATGCTTTTTATTGTAAACTGCCCGTCTTTTACAGGTACCGGATAAATGCTTACTGATGTGGAATTATCTGATGCAGATAGCTTATTGCTACTCTTCAGTGCAAGTGCCGTTGAGTCCTTCTGGGCAAATAGGGAGGAACTTATAACGAAAGCGGCCAGAATTAAAAACAGGCTTTTCATTATTTATCTGCTTCAAACATTTATACTGCAAAAACTGTGCAAAAGTTTCACCTGGATTAATCCTCAAGGCGCATTTTTTCATAGAATCTTCTTGCAACTTCAAGATCTGCAGGAGTATCCACGCTAATGCTCTCCCAGTCTACCACTGCGGTTCTTATTTTTAAGCCGTTTTCTATCCACCGGTTTTGTTCAAGGGATTCCGCAATTTCCAGTGAGCTTGGTTCAAGGGAGGTTACTTTGAAAAGGGTCTCTTTCCTGAAGGCATAAATTCCTATGTGCTTGAAATAATTGTGCTTCAAATTCCATTCAGGTTTCCCGGCATCTCTAATGAATGGTATTACAGACCTGCTAAAATAGATTGCGTCGCCGAAAATATTAATAACAACTTTGGGATGGTTTTCGTCGAAGATGTTTTCTCCCTGTTTTACCCTTCGTATTAGTGTTGCTATTTCCACCGATGGATCATCGAAGCATGAGGCAAGCAGGCTTATATGTTCCGGTTTTACAAAGGGCTCGTCACCCTGGATATTTATGATAACATCTGTGCTCCTGCCTGTAGTTTCCTCGATTATTTTTACTGCTTCGGCGCATCGGTCAGTGCCGCTGCGATGCAGGGTTGATGTCATAACTGCTTTGCCGCCAAATTCCACGACAGCTTTCAGAATTCTTTCGTCATCAGTGGCAACATAAACATTTTCTATTGCCTTCAAAGCCTGTTCGTATACAAGCCTTATTATTGGCTTATTGCCAATAGTTGCAAGAGGTTTGCCTGGAAAACGGGTTGAACCATACCTGGCAGGTATTATTCCTGTAATATGCAATTTTTCCTGAACTTTCATGCCGCTAATTTAAGAAAAAGGAACTTCACCTCTGTTTTAAAAATTAGTAAATTTGCACATTATTAAAATTAATAATGAGAGATCTGCAAAGCATTAAACAGAGATTTGGGATAATAGGGAATCATCCCGGTCTTAACCGGGCCCTCGACATAGCAGTTCAGGTAGCTCCTACCGACCTTTCTGTACTTATTACAGGTGAAAGTGGAACAGGTAAAGAGATTTTTCCACAGGTTATTCATAGTTACAGTACCAGAAAGCACGGGCAGTATATACCTGTAAACTGTGGGGCAATACCTGAAGGAACTATTGATTCGGAACTGTTCGGGCATGAAAAGGGAGCTTTTACCGGAGCCACTGACAGCCGCAAGGGATATTTTGAGGTTGCCGACGGTGGAACAATATTTCTGGATGAGGTGAGTGAACTCCCGCTCTCAACCCAGGTTCGACTTCTAAGGGTTCTTGAAACAGGTGAATTTATCCGTGTGGGTTCTTCCAAAGTGCAGAAGACAAACGTTAGGGTTATTGCTGCAACAAATGTTGATTTGCCGGTTCTGATTGCTGAAGGCAAATTCAGAGAGGATCTGTTTTACAGGCTTAATACAGTTCCTATTAAGATTCCGGCTCTCAGGGAAAGGGGGGAAGATATTATTCTTCTTTTCAGAAAGTTTGCTGCCGATTTTGCAGAACGTTACCGGATGCCACCTATTCGTCTTACCCCGGGAGCTCAGGCTATGCTGCTCAGTTATGACTGGCCCGGCAACGTAAGGCAGCTTAAAAACATTACCGAACAGATTTCAATTATTGAAAATGAAAGAGAAATAACGGAAGAGATTCTGCGCCGCTATCTTCCAGATTATTCAGCAGTGAAGTTGCCTGTTGTGATGAGGCAACCCGATGAGAAATCTTTTTCATCCGAGAGGGAAATACTATATAAGATTCTGTTTGATATGAGAAATGATGTTAATGACCTTAAGAAACTGGTACTTGGAATGATTGAAAAGGAAGGAGATATGAATTTCAAGCAGGAATATACAGGAGTAATCAGAAACCTCTACGGAGAAGCAAAGATCGAATCAACTCCAGCTACTTCTGTTCAGGGGACTGCAGTTGATTTTAAATCAAGACATTCAGCTGATATTCAGGATACAGAAGAGATTGTGGAAGAGTCATTGTCTCTTTCTGAAAAAGAAGCAGAACTAATTGTGAAAGCACTTGAAAAGCATAACCGCAAGCGAAAACAGGCTGCAAAGGAGCTGGGTATATCCGAACGGACATTGTACCGCAAAATAAAAGAGTATGGTATTAACATGTAAATATTTCCTGATTAAACGCATCTATGCCTCTGTACTAATCGTTCTGCTATTTTTTTCAGCCAGCGGCTGCAGGGTCTCATATTCTTTTTCAGGCGCCAGTATTTCACCACAGGTAAAGACTCTGAGTGTACAATATTTTCAGAACAGGGCGAGTCTTGTTCAGCCCGGTCTCAGTCAGGCATTGACCGACGCACTTATTGACAAATGCAGGGCACAAACCCGGCTGAGCCTTGTGAACGGCTTCGGTGATGTCAATTTTGAAGGAGAAATAACAGATTACAATACCCGGCCGCTAACCGTCGGAGCCGATTCAAGAGCGGCAATGAACAGGTTTACCATTACGGTGAAGGTTAAATTTACTAATAGTGTTGAACCTCAATATAATTTTGAAAAGACGTTTTCGAGATACGAAGATTATGATAGCAGACTTAATCTGAGTGATGTTGAAAAGGATCTTTCGGAAAAAATAATTGCATTACTCGTTGAGGATATTTTTAATGCAGCATTCGTTAACTGGTAAAAGAAGATGAATAGGTCTGATTTTCTGAATCTTTTAAAGGATCCCGGAAAGATTAACCAGGGTGTTACTGCTGAGCTTAGAGAGCTGGTGGGGATATATCCGTGGTTTCAGAGTGCTCATCTTCTGTTGCTTAAGGGAATGCACACTTCCGGTGATGTGAGGTTTGAAAATCAGCTTCGTCAATCAGCACTTTTCGTTGCGAGCAGAGAGGTGCTATATTATCTTCTGCATCCTGTCAACACCAGGATAACAGGTATGGAAAAGCCTGTAGTAAAAATAACAATACCAGATGTTCCGGATAGCCAGCAGGTTGTTCTCGATACTGCCAGGAACAGTGAAGAGGTAATAAGGATGCTTGAACGTGAGGAGGAAGAAGTAGCCCTGGCCTCAGGAAGGAAAGCACCGGGAAGGGTAAAAACCACAATACTGGCAACCGACTCTAACATAGATGAATCTGCAACAGTTACAATAATTTACGAAGATGGGGATGAAACGATAAAGGAATCCCTGGTTTACATTGATCCTTCAATTACACAGGGAAAGAGCCTGGATATACTTGAGCTGGATGAAAGTAAACCTGTTTCAGGTACTCCGGAAGAGATTCCGGAAGAAATACCTGCCGAAATTCCTCCCGAATTGCTACAGGAAGTTCCTGCTGAGATACCCTCTGAAATTCCGGCAGAAATAACTCTGGAGTTAACCTCTGAAGTTGATACTTCTAATAATGACGTAACTGAGGTAAGTAAACCACTTTCACAGGCGGAACTTATTGAAAGATTTATTCTATCAAATCCGAAGATTGAACCTGTCAGGGAAAAGAGAGATGAACCCCTTGTAGATATTTCCAGACCATTTACCGAAGAAACCGGCGGGTTTGTAACAGAAACCCTTGCAAAAATATATGTTAGTCAGGGCTATTTTTCAAAAGCTATTGATATTTACGAGAAACTGAGTTTGAAATATCCGGAAAAAAGTAGTTACTTTGCATCCCGGATTGAGGAAATCAAAAAACTTATAAAATAAAACTGAAAATGGGAATTTATGTTTTTATTTCGGTTCTGATAATCATAGCCTGCATTCTGCAGATAATGATTGTGCTGGTTCAGAATTCAAAGGGTGGTGGTCTGGCAGCAAATTTTACCTCCGCAGGACAGTCGATGGGAATAAGAAAAACAGCAGATTTTCTTGAAAAATCGACATGGACGATTGCTATATCAATATTTGTACTCTCCCTTCTGGCAACGGCTGCAATTCCAAGGGGAGGAGAAACACAGCGCTCCAGGCTGGAACAGCAGATACAGAATGCTATTGATCCAAATGCCATTCCAACGCTTCCTTCTGCAACACCTCCTGCATCATCAGAAAATCCGCAGCAAAAAAATCAATAGGGTAGAAAACTTTAGTTTTGACTGAAAATATAAATGTCAGTTTGTCATGAACTGACATTTTTTGTTTTTTGTGTTTAAGTGTTGATAATTAATAAATTAATTACAATGGGCAGATTTTTTTATGTTACAACATAAATCTTGCGGCAGTGTCAGCTTCTTACAAAATGTCATTAAATTATTATTGGCATGGAAAATGCAGATAACGGGAAGCAAAATAATTGTTAAACCTTAAAAACAGTTATAACATGAAAAAAATAAAAGGAAAAGTATTGGCAGGAAAGGTTCTCGTTAAACCTCATGAAGCTGAAGCTAAGACTGCCAGCGGAATAATCATTCCGGATTCAGCAAAGGAAAAACCCCGTCAGGGTACGGTTGTTCTTGTAGGAGCTCCAAAGAAAGACGAAGAAATGGAAGTCAAAGTTGGTGATGTTGTACTTTACGGCAAATATGCCGGACAGGAATTAACCATTGATGGCGAGGAGTACCTGTTGCTCTCGCAGTCTGACATTCTTTTCATTCAGTAAAATTTATTAACCAAACTAAAACTTAAAGATATGGCAAAAGAGATTAAATACAATAATGATGCGCGTGCACTTCTGAAAGAAGGTGTTGATTATCTGGCAAACACTGTAAAGGTCACGCTTGGACCGAAAGGCCGTAATGTACTCATTGAGAAAAAATACGGTGCACCTCTTGTTTCAAAGGATGGTGTAACCGTGGCAAAGGAGATTGAGCTTTCCGATCCCTACAAAAACATGGGTGCTCAGCTGGTTAAGGAAGTTGCTTCAAAGACTGGTGAAGATGCTGGTGACGGTACCACCACTGCAACAGTTCTTGCACAGGCAATAATCAATGTTGGTCTGAAGAATGTTACAGCAGGTGCCAATCCAATGGACCTGAAGAGGGGTATTGACAAAGCTGTTGCAAAGGTTGTTGAGAGCCTTAAATCACAGGCAAGAGTTATTGGTGATGACCTCAGCAAGATTGAACAGGTTGCCAGAATATCGGCAAACGATGATGAGGAGATAGGTAAGCTTATTGCTGAGGCTATGAGTAAGGTACATAAAGAAGGTGTTATAACTGTTGAGGAAGCAAAAGGTACTGCAACAACTGTTGAGGTTGTTGAAGGTATGCAGTTCGACCGCGGCTATATTTCAGCATATTTTGTTACCAATGCTGAAAAGATGGAAGCCGAGCTTGAAAATCCGTACATCCTAATCCATGATAAGAAGATATCAACGATGAAGGATCTGCTTCCGATTCTTGAGGCTGTTGCTCAGACCGGAACGCCGCTTCTTATCATTGCAGAGGATGTCGAAGGTGAGGCTCTTGCAACTTTAGTTGTGAACCGTCTCCGCGGCTCATTAAAAGTTTGCGCTGTTAAAGCTCCCGGTTTCGGTGACAGGAGAAAGGAAATGCTCGAAGACATTGCAATCCTTACAGGTGGTACTGTGATATCAGAAGAAAAAGGATTGAAGCTCGAGCATGCAACTCTCGATATGCTTGGCAGGGCTGAAAAAGTTACAGTTGATAAAGATGATACTACCATTGTCAACGGAGCCGGTGATAAAAGCCAGATTAAGGCAAGAATCAACCAGATCAAGCAGCAGATTGCCAACACAACTTCCGACTATGACAAAGAGAAACTGCAGGAACGTCTGGCCAAATTGTCAGGCGGTGTAGCAGTAATTTATATTGGTGCTGCATCGGAAGTTGAGATGAAGGAGAAGAAAGACAGGGTTGACGACTCACTGCATGCTACCAGGGCTGCCATTGAAGAAGGAATAGTGCCCGGTGGTGGTGTAGCTTACATCCGCGCTCTCAAAGCTCTTGAAAACCTTAAGGGCGATAACGAAGACCAGAACACAGGTATCGAAATCGTCAAGAGGGCTATAGAGGAACCTCTTCGTCAGATTGCTGAAAATGCAGGCCGCGAAGGTTCCATTGTAGTCCAGGAAGTCAAGAAAGGCAAGAATGACTATGGCTACAATGCCCAGGCTGACAGATTCGAAAACCTGTACGAAGCAGGTGTAATCGACCCGGTTAAGGTTGCCAGAATAGCCCTTGAAAATGCCGCTTCAGTTGCAGGTATGTTCCTGACTACAGAAGCTGCAGTTGTAGAGGAAAAAGAAGAGAAACAGGGCGCTGGAAAAGGTATGAACCCTGGCATGGGCGATATGGGTTATTAAAATAAAGCATTACAGGATATTCGCCATAGCCCTTCTGAACCAAACCATCAGAAGGGCTTTTTCTTTTAATTTGAGACTTATAAGCTAATACCTGTTAATTCTTTATATTTGCAGCATATTTCAGCAGCCAGATGATGAAAAACATCCGTAATTTCTGCATAATAGCCCATATCGACCACGGGAAAAGTACCCTGGCTGACCGGCTGCTAGAAAAAACCAAAACTCTTTCAGACAGAGAGCTGGTCGAACAGGTTCTGGATAACATGGAACTTGAAAAGGAAAGGGGTATTACCATAAAGAGCCATGCCATCCAGATGGAGTATTACTTTGAAGGAGAAAACTATATTCTTAATCTTATAGATACACCCGGGCATGTTGATTTCTCATACGAAGTTTCCAGAGCAATAGCCGCCTGCGAGGGTGCTATACTGGTTGTGGATGCTACACAGGGAATACAGGCACAGACAATTTCAAATCTCTATCTGGCACTCGACCATAATCTTGAGATAATACCCGTTCTCAACAAGATGGACATGCCTACAGCCATGCCCGAAGAGGTAAAAGATCAGATTGTCGACCTGCTGGGATGTTCCAGAGAAGATATTATTGAAGCAAGTGCCAAAACTGGTATGGGCGTTGACAGAATACTTCACGACATAGTAAAGAAGATACCCCCTCCATCAGGTGATCCTGATGCACCGCTGCAGGCACTCATATTTGATTCTATGTATAATCCTTTCCGGGGAATAATAGCGTATTACAGAATTGTCAACGGTTCAATACGTAAAGGGGATCATGTAAAATTTTTCAATACAGGAAGGGAATATGAAGCTGATGAGATAGGGGTTCTTAAGCTGAAACTTGTGCCGAAAGAATTTATGGGGACTGGCGATGTGGGGTACATCATTTCTGGTATCAAGGAATCCTCAGAAGTCAGAGTTGGGGATACAATAACTCATGTTGATCGCCCCTGTGAAAATGCAATTTCCGGATTCGAAGAAGTAAAGCCAATGGTATTTGCCGGAATTTATCCTGTTGATGCAGATGACTTCGAGGATTTGAAATCATCAATTGAGAAACTGCGGCTTAATGATGCTGCTCTTTCCTATGTACCAGAATCTTCTGCTGCTCTGGGTTTTGGCTTCAGATGCGGTTTTCTTGGCCTTCTGCATATGGAAATAGTCCAGGAAAGGCTCGACAGGGAATTTGACATGGATGTAATCACAACGGTGCCAAATGTCTCTTACAGGGTTTATACAAAAAAGGGAGAGATGATAGAGGTTCATAATCCTTCGGGATTACCGCCAGTTACCCAGATTGAAAGAATTGAAGAACCCTATATAATGGCACAGATTATTACTCTTGCCGATTACGTTGGTCCAATTATGAATCTGTGCATTGATAAGCGGGGTACAATGCGCAATCAGGTCTATCTTACACGCGACCGGGTTGAACTAACATGTGAAATGCCTCTTTCGGAAATAGTGTTTGATTTTTATGACAAACTGAAAAGCATTTCAAGAGGATATGCATCATTTGATTATTATTATACATCATACAAAGAAGCCGACCTTGTAAGGCTTGATATTTTGCTTAATGGGGAAATGGTTGATGCTCTCTCTACACTTATTCACAGGAGCCATGCCTATGAGTTTGGTCGGAAAATGTGTCAGAAACTGAAAGAACTTATTCCGCGGCAGCAGTTCGAAATAGCAATTCAGGCCGCCATTGGCTCAAAAATTATTGCCCGTGAAACCGTTAAGGCATTGAGAAAGGACGTAACGGCAAAATGCTACGGAGGTGATATTACAAGAAAGAGGAAACTGCTTGAAAAACAGAAAAAAGGAAAGAAACGCATGCGTCAGATTGGTAACGTCCAGGTGCCCCAGCAAGCCTTCCTCGCAGTGCTCAAGCTTGACTGATCCAACAATTATCCTTAAAAATTTTAATTAAGGATGTTAAAAATTATTTTGAAAATTAAAATTATTAATTAAATTGGCCTTGTCTTTAACGGGGGAATAATAGAATATCATATCTAGCCCTTACTGACCTGACCTGTTAATATTACCCTGGCCTTATATATTAAAGAGCCAGGGTAAATTTTATGCAAGCAATTTATACCCTTTACCGTGGACATTCAGGATTTTTACGGAAGGGTCCTGTTTCAGATATTTCCTTAGTTTGGTGATATAAACATCCATGCTTCTGGCATTAAAATAATTATCATCTGTCCAGATAGCTTTCAGGGCATAGTTTCTTTCCAGAACTTCATTTTTATGAATACATAGCAATTCTAGAAGTTCCGATTCTTTTGTGGTAAGTTTGATTACCTTATCGCGGAATGAAAGAAGTTGTTTTACTGCATCAAAAGTGTATTCTCCGATTTTGTAAATATCTTCCTTCTTATGTTCTTTTTTTCCGGAGGCTCTCCTGAGGATTGCTTCAATACGGTAAAGAAGCTCATCCATTGAAAAAGGTTTTGTAATATAATCATCGGCACCCGATTTAAAACCTTCGATAATATCTTCTTTAAGGTTTTTAGCTGTAAGGAATATAACCGGTATGTCGGGATTAACCTTCCTCATTTCAACAGCGAGGGTTATTCCGTCTATTTCAGGCATCATTATGTCCAGAATGCACAGGTCGAAATTTTCTTTCAAAAATATTTCCAGAGCCTCTTTGCCATCTTCGCAAAGCTTTGTCTCAAAGTTTTTTGCGTTCAGGTAATTTCTAAGTAGAAGCCCAAGATTTTTATCGTCTTCAGCTAGTAGTATTTTCCTTGTTTTCATTTTTCTTGTTTTTTGGTAAATATATTGTGAATCTGGATCCTTTACCGGGTTGACTTTCGGCTTTTATTGTGCCGTTGTGGTCTTCAACAACTTTTTTAACATAACTGAGTCCGAGTCCAAACCCTTTTACATTATGAATGTTTCCTGTGGGGACCCGGTAGAATTTTTCAAAAATCCTTTTAAGATTTTCCCGCTCTATACCAATTCCCTTATCTTCAACCGAGATGACAAGCCATTTTTTAAGGTTTCTTGTGGATATTGTTATTTCAATTATGTCTCTTGAATATTTAATGGCATTGTCGATTATGTTCGAAATAGCATTTATAAAGTGTGCTTCGTCGACAAGGACAATTGGATCTTTTGCCCTGAAATCTCTTATTATTTTACCATTTACTGATTTTACCTGAAGTGCAAAACTTTCGATAACCTTATTGAGTAATACATGTATATCTGTATCTGCAAGATGTAGTTTCAGTTTTACACGTTCAAAGATAGCTGTCTGGAGTATTTTTTCAACATGGTATTTCAAACGAAGACTTTCATCTGCAACTATTCTGGCCAGGTCGTCAATATTTTTTGCATGGTCGGCGATCGATTTATCAGCAAGCATTTGTGCAGCAAGGGATATTGTTGAGATGGGTGTTTTAAGTTCGTGAGTCATATTGTGAATGAAGTCATTTCTGATTTCGGAAAGTTTTTTTTGCCTGAAAATAAGAATCAGGGTTCCTGCAGAAAGTAATATCAGCAGTGAAGTAAAAAACAGTGAAAGGACACCCAGAAGTTTTATTTTTTCGAATTTATATTGTTTCTCCTGCGGGAAATACATAATTATCTGATTTTGTCCGGGAACAGGATCATTGGGGAAAAGCTGCCTTATAAACCTGTTGGTGCCAGATGCATCCCGGTAACCTGGAGTCTTCCAAACGATACCATACCTGCCCGATGTAACAGCCACTTCGTATTTAAGTGGAATACCAGCATTTCTAAGTGATTCATCAATTGTTTTAATTATATCGTCCGGGTTTATTCTTTCTTTTACATCAAGGTTGGTTCTGAAAATTTTGCCCAGGATAGTCTCGAGCGATATAATTTTGTTTACTACTCTTCTTCTGAAACCTGCTCCGGTATTTTCAGGCAATATTTCAAGTGTGTCTTCTGCGCCGAAGAGACTTTCATCATTTGATGATATAATTATTTTTTGACCGTTTCGGTTTATTATTACCGGTTTTTCAGAACTACCTATGCCATATATTTCAAGCTGTTTTAAATCTTCACCACCTGACTTTTCAGAAAAATACGGAGAGGACAATATTGTTTTTCCAGAGCTCTGTTCTGAAGAATCTATTCCGGAAATAATACGGTTTAGTATCTCTTTTTCTTCAAGTGTAAGTACAACATTTTCAAGAACTTTATTCGCCTGATAGCGAAACTGCTGATCGGTAACAGAAATAGCATTACGGATCCAGTAAAGCTGGATAATGGTCAATCCTGATATCGTAATCAGGAAGAAAAGAGCTAGCAACAGTATATGATTTCGTTTCACCGTTACAAAAGTAAGTTTAACTTGCGAGTTTATTAACAATCTTTAACTTTCTTTAACACTGAATTTGATTTTTCCCCGTGGAATATGGCTGGGATGGATTAAAAATCTATCATGTTAAATAAATATTAAAAAAAAGTTAAAAATCAAGATGTTCGATAAAAACATTTGTTTGAAAAAATTTTTATTTTTATCTTTGCAATGCATTTGGCACAGTTTTTGAGAGCTGTTAAACAGATGTTTTTTTCATAGGTTAGGTTAGTTTTAGGGTTATCAAAAAAGTGAGCCGCTATTCTGGCGGCTCTTCTTTTTTACATTTCAGCGAAAATAAATTTCTAAAGTGCAGAAACTGTTACAATTTTTATGTTTTTGTTTCTGGCAAAGGCATATATATGTCTTTTAATCATAAATGATTTTTTCCTTTCCAGCCAGGTAAGGTTAATTATATTTTTTTTGTTTTCATTGCAAACAAGTAATATTTTTTTGCCCCGGTGTGGAATATGTATTTCCTTAATTTCATTCCATTTATGTGTTTTCAGTTCTGGAAATATTATTCCATAGCGGTATTCAATTTTCTCGTCATCAATAAGAAAAAAGTGATTCTTGCGTTTTGCTGTCGACAGGTATGCAATTATTCCTGTGAAAATACTTATCCCGAAAGGAGCAATGGAGTATGAGATGTGAATTGCCAATTTATGTTCAATAATATTCATGAAGATAATAGCAACTCCTATAAGAAAAAAGGAAGAACAAAATATCCAAAGCAATATTTTTCTGCCTTTGGTGAATTCATGTTCAGTGAGGTCGTAAAAAACTTTTTCCATTATCAGATTTTTTAATTTTGTAATAACCTGTAATCAAATTCTTTGCTGTCTAATTCAAAGGCAGCTGTAACTCCTTCTATTTCCCTGATGTTGCGGATTATATTACCAGCATGAAGGATCGGGTATGAATGGCTAATTGAGAAGATATAGTCTAACTTTTTCATTTTTTTGAACAGGACATCATTTCCTGATCTGTTTGATACCAGTGTATAGGAGATTTCTGGCATTTCTGAAGTATCAGCGAATCTGCTGAATGAAGATATATTTCCTTTGCGGTCAGTTAATTCGATTGGATTGCTTAGTTTAAGTGATATATTCAGTTTTTTGTTTAGTGCAAGTGATAGTTTATAATCAGGCTCAGATGAAACAATGCCTATCAGCACAAGGTTTTCGTCAGTATCTTGAATATCAAGTTTCAGCCGGACAGGTTTCTTTCTGTCGTCCATTTAACTCAAATAAAGTGACACTAAATATAATAAAAAAATTAATTTAATGTTTTTCAGTGATTTTATTGAGTTTTATCCATGCCATGCAGGCGGCTTCCTGCTCGGCTTCTTTTTTGGATGTTCCTGTTCCTCTGCCGACTTCAACGTCGTTTATCAACAGTTCCGAAGTAAAAAGTGTTTTTTTTGCAAAATTATCATAATTCTCCGTAGTAATAAATTGAAGATTTTGTTTTGTTTTCTGTGCCCATTCCAGTATGAGGCTCTTGTAATCGCTGTCGGTGTTTAATATTTTTTCTATTTCGAGATATTTCTTTAATACTCTATTAATTAAGAATTTTTTAGTACCCTGGTAACCTTTATCGAGAAAAGCGGCACCGATAAGTGCTTCGAAGGCATTGCCATAAAGATTTCTGGTGGTGTTGGATGGTGAAATATTAGAGACCAGTATTTTGTTGATTCCCAGTTTTATGGCTATTTCGTTTATAAATTCCCTGTTAACGATTTTGGATCTGATTTTTGTCATATTACCTTCGGTAGCGTCGGGAAAGTTTTCGAAGATCCAGTCGGATAAAATACTGTTCAGGATCGAATCGCCCAGAAATTCAAGACGTTCATTGTTGACTCTTCTTCCGTCGGGAAGCGTAACTGTAGCTGACCGGTGGATCAGAGCCATTTCATAGAGGGGTAAATTACCCGAGCGTACACCAAGAAGTTTTCTGATGTGCGATGCGAATTCCTTTCGGTCAAGAATTAAGGTTCCGTTTTTTCTTTTTTTAAAGAGAGGCACTATTCCTCTGCTTTTTTAACAATTATGGAAGCATTCTGGCCTCCGAAGCCGAAAGTGTTGCTCAATGCAGCATAAATTCTTTTCTGCTGAGCTTTATTCGGTGTAATGTTAAGATTTGGATCTATTTCAGGGTCAGGTGTTTTGAAGTTAATAGTTGGAGGCACTATGTCGTGAACAACAGCAAGAATTGAGGCTATGGCTTCAATAGCGCCGGCTGCTCCCAGTAGATGCCCTGTCATGGATTTTGTTGAGCTGATGTTCATCCTGTAGGCATGTTCTTTAAAAACAGATAGTATGGCTTTTGTTTCTGCTATGTCGCCAAGAGGGGTTGCCGTTCCGTGAGCGTTTATGTAATCAATGTCTTCAGGTCTGAGACCTGCATCTTCAAGTGCGTTTTTCATAACCAGTATTGCACCCAGACCTTCAGGATGCGGAGCGGTGAGGTGATATGCATCGGCTGATAAACCTGTGCCTGCAATTTCAGCATATATTCTTGCCCCTCTTGCTTTGGCAAATTCATAGTCTTCCACAATAAGTGCACCAGCACCTTCACCCATAACAAAACCATCTCTTGTTTTATCAAAAGGCCTTGATGCAGTTTTGTATTCCTCATTGTTTGTTGAGAGAGCCTGCATTGAGTTGAATCCTCCAACACCTGCCTCATTTATTGCCGCCTCAGAGCCACCGGTTACAATTACATCTGCTTTCCCCAACCTAATATAATTAACAGCATCGATAATTGCATTTGTTGAGGATGCACATGCTGAAACGGTTGAAAAACTTGGTCCTCGAAATCCGTATTTTATTGAAATGTTGCCTGCAGCAATGTTGCTTATCATCTTGGGAATAAAATACGGACTGAACCTGGGAGTACCGTCACCAAGAACATGGCTTTTGATTGACTCATAGAATGTCTCCAGTCCTCCAATGCCCGATGTCCAAATGACCCCTACTCTGTCTTTGTTTATTCTTTCAAGGTCAAGCCCTGAATCCTTAATAGCTTCTTCTGCTGCAATAAGGGCATACTGAGAATAAATGTCAAGCTTGTTTGCTTCTTTTCTTTCAAAATATTGACTGGAATCGTAGTTCTTAATTTCACAGGCAAACCGTGTTTTAAACTTTTCGGTATTGAACCTGGTAATCCAGTCAGAACCACTGACTCCATTTTTCAAGCCTTCCCAGTATTCATGTAAAGTCTTGCCTATTGGAGTCAGTGCTCCCAGACCTGTAACTACGACTCTTTTCATAAACAAATGATTGGAGAACTTTAACCTACTTTGCGTTCTCTTCAATGTACTTTATAGCTTCACCTACAGTGTTGATAGTTTCAGCCTGATCGTCAGGAATCCCAATGTTAAACTCTTTCTCAAATTCCATAATAAGTTCAACTGTATCCAGCGAATCGGCCCCAAGATCATTTGTGAAGCTTGCTTCAGGAGTTACTTCTGATTCATCGACTCCAAGTTTCTCAACGATGATCTCTTTTACTCTCTTTGCAATGTCTGATTTCGGAAATTCTGACATAGTCTTAAATTTTAATTAATACCTGATTTTTAAAGATAGTGCAAAGAAATATATTTGTAAAATAATTTTCAATATGAAAAGCGAAAAATTTTACAAAAAATATGTTATAAAATTGATATTCAAATACATAAATAACTGAGGTTTATTTTATTGTCAAATTTCACAATTTTTATAATAATCAGTAAATGAAACATATAGCAATATTCGCTTCAGGTTCGGGTTCAAATGCAGAGAATATTATAAGGTACTTTAATGACAAAAAAAATGCAAAAGTTGCTCTGGTTCTGTCAAATAAACCTGATGCATATGTAATTAAACGAGCTGAAAAGCTTAATGTACCGGTAAAAGTCTTTAACCGTGAAGATTTTTATAATAGTAATAATGTTCTTGATACACTTATTTCATACAATATTGATTTTATTGTACTTGCAGGATTTTTATGGTTGGTGCCAGAAAATATTCTCAGGCATTACAAACGGAGAATTGTAAATATTCATCCTGCACTACTGCCTTTGTACGGGGGAAAGGGCATGTATGGTGACCGGGTTCACAGGGCTGTGATTGAATCAGGTGATAGTGAATCAGGTATAACAATCCACTATGTGGATGAAAAGTATGATAATGGTGATATTATATTTCAGGTCCGGTGTAGGGTTGAACCTGGCGAGACACCTGAATCGCTTGCAGCCAAGATTCATGAGCTTGAATACAAATATTACCCACAAATTATTGAGAAGCTTATACTTGAGGCTAAATAAATCAATAAATAAAATAGGATAAATTATTGCGATTTATTCAATCTGACTCAACAGAAGGGCTATTACGTGTCTTATTTTGATGAATTTTTCAATATTTTCTTCTCTTACTGGTTCAACCGGTGGTGCTTCAACTTTAAGCGGGTCGACAGGATAGCCGTTTTTGTAAAACCTGAAATCGAGATGTGGCCCCGTTGATAATCCGCTCGTTCCTACATAACCTATTATATCTCCCTGTTTTACAAAAGCTCCAGGTGTAATGCCTTTGCCGAACGAGCTAAGATGCAGGTAAGCTGTTGAATAGACACTATTATGTTTTATTCTGACATATTTACCCGATTCATTGTCAAGTCCTGTCTCAGTTACGCTTCCATCTCCCACAGAATAAACAGGTGTTCCTACTGGGGCAGCATAATCTATTCCATGGTGCGGCCGCACTATCCTTAAAATGGGATGAAGCCTGGCTGACGAATATCGCGAAGTTATCCTGCTGAATTTAAGCGGAGCTCGCAGAAAAGCCTTCTTAAGACTTTCACCGTTATAATCATAATAACTTTCGATACTGTCCTGTACAAATGGAATCGCCATATATTCCCGGTTACCTGAGATAAACATTGCAGCATATATTCTTCCGGGAAGGGTAACATCATCACGGATCTGTTTTTCTTCATAGATTACCTTGAATTTATCACCCCGCTGCAGTCCAAAAAAATCAACTGTCCATGCGAAAATGTCGGAGAGTGCCACAGCAAGTTCAGGATTTACCCCGGCTCTTTTCATCGCTTCCCAAAGTGAAGTTTCAATGGTGAAAGAACTGAACCGAATTACAGATAATGATTCAGTTTTCCATTCAGTTATTTTTAGTGAGTCGTTAAAACTGAATATATATGAAAGATCAGGATCGTGTTCGTATATAAAATACCTCACTTTAGCGGCGCTGTCGTTATCGGTAAGTATTATATAATTATGCCGTGCACGTATTTTCCTTACGTCAAATACTTCCTTCGAATTTCTGGTCAGCTGATCAAGCTCATAACCTGAAATACCAAGGGGGAGCAGAATGTCGGAAAGCCGCTGGTTTGGCTTAATTATACCATTTATTATATTGAATGAATTGGCTGGAATTCCGTAGATATAAACCGGTTCATTGTTCTGATAAGGCGTTGAATCTGTAGCAGCGATTTCAGGTCGTAGTTGTAGCGCAGGTTCCGTTTCCTGCCTGCAGGAACCATCAGATATTAAGACCAGCAGCAGAAGAAATAGTACACCTGCTGTTACCTTTTTAATCCTGAATAATTTTAGTATTTTCTGACTCATCAAAGGCCGGTGAGTTTACCTGACAACCACATTTATTATTTTACCAGGAACAACAATGACATTTTCAGGCTTCTTACCGGAAAGCCACTTTGCAGATCTTGGATCAGAAACAACCCGGTCAACTATTTCTTCTTTGTCCATCGAGAGAGGCAGTTCCAGTTTAAACCTGAGCTTGCCATTGAATGAAACCGGGTATTCAAATGTGTCTTCTTTCAGGTATTCTTCGTTGTATTCAGGCCAGGGCTCGTATGCAATGGTTTTATTGTGTCCTGCAAGATTCCATAATTCTTCAGCAAGGTGAGGAGCAAAGGGTGATAATATTTTAATAAATGTTTCTGCTGTTCTCCTGGTAATTTTGCCTTTTTTTGTTGCCAGATTTATGAAAATCATCATTGCTGAGATAGCAGTGTTAAAGCGTAGATTTTCAATATCGTTTCCGACTTTTTTTATAGTCTGGTGGAGTGCTTTAATCACTTCTGAATCTTCTTCGCCTTCGGTAATGTTGTTTTTCTCTGAAAGAAAACGGAAAGTCTTGTTAAGGAATCCGAATACACCTTTAACACCTTTATCGTCCCATGGTTTTGTGGCTTCGAGAGGACCCATGAACATTTCATAGAGTCTCAGCGAATCGGCTCCGTACTTTTTGACCACGTCGTCAGGGTTAACAACATTTTTCAGGGTTTTTGACATTTTGGCAACTATCTGTCTGAGCTCTTCACCGGTCTCTTTGTGGAAATATTTGCCTTCTTTTTCCACAACCATATCGCTGGCAATTTTGGCTCCTTTGTCTGTTTCGTAGGCATAGGCCAGTATCATACCCTGGTTGAAGAGTTTCTGGTAAGGTTCATCGGTTGAGACGATGCCGAGGTCATATAGTACTTTATGCCAGAAACGGCTGTAGAGAAGGTGGAGAACCGCATGTTCGGCACCTCCTATGTAAAGGTCAACGGGCATCCAGTACTTTTCTTTTGCCGGGTCGAATATTGCTTCTTTGTTTTTCGGGTCAATGAACCTGAGGTAATACCAGCACGATCCAGCCCACTGAGGCATGGTGTTAGTTTCGCGTCTTCCTTTTCTTCCTCTTGCATCGGTTACTGTTATCCAATCGGTTGCATTAGCAAGGGGAGATTCACCCGATTCACCGGGCTGGTATTTTTCAAGTGGAGGCAGTTCGAGTGGCAACTCTTTTTCATCCAGGACTGTTATTTCGCCGTCTTCCCAGTGTATTACAGGGAATGGCTCTCCCCAGTAACGCTGACGGCTGAAAAGCCAGTCGCGAAGCTTGTAATTTACCTTAGCTCTGCCTAGTTTCTTCTCTTCAAGCCAGGCAATCATTTTTGCTATTCCTGCCTCTTTGTTCAGGCCGTTAATATCAATACCGGTTGTTTTATCAGCAGAATTTATATATCGACCGTCTTCTGTCCAGCATTCATGTCCTTCCAGTACTCTTTTTCTTTGTTCGGCATCGGAAGTGTCGGGATCCATTATACATACAATCGGAAGGTTGAATTTTTGTGCAAATTCAAAGTCGCGTGTGTCATGTGCCGGAACTGCCATGATAGCACCAGTTCCGTAACCCATTAGGACGTAGTCGGCAATCCATACAGGTATTTTCTGCAGGTTGACAGGGTTTATTGCATAGCTTCCGGAGAAGACACCTGTTTTTTCTTTGGAAAGGTCTGTCCTTTCGAGATCTGATTTCAGGGAAGCAGCTTTTATGTACTCTTCAACTTCACTTTTTCTGGAAGGGGTTGTAAGTTTCTCAACAAGTGGATGTTCTGGAGAGAGAACCATATAGGTGGCGCCAAACAGAGTATCGGGCCGTGTGGTGAAGACTGTAATTTTTTCATCCGAGTTTTCAACAGGGAAATCTACTTCAGCTCCTGTTGATCGACCAATCCAGTTCCTCTGCATTTCCTTGATGCCTTCTGGCCAATCGAGGCTTTCAATACCCTGAAGCAGTCTTTCTGCATAAAGGGGAATGCGAAGCATCCATTGTTTAAGTTTTCTTTTTTCAACCAAATTACCGCATTTCTCATGCGACCCGTCGGAGAGTACCTCTTCGTTGGCACACACTATTTTGCATTCCGGACACCACCAGACCTGTGCATCATCGTAATAAGCCAGGCGTTTTGAGTCGATGTATTTTCTTATGGCTTCAGGCCCTGCATTTTTTACTTCTTCCGGTATAGGAAGTTCCGAAATGGGTCTGCCTTTTCCTGCTTTTTCATCGAACCATGTATTGTAGATTTTGATGAATATCCACTGTGTCCATTTATAATATTCAGGATCGGTAGTATTTATCTCCCTGTCCCAGTCGTAGCTTAATCCCAGTTCTTTTATCTGCCTCCTGAAAGTGTCACAGTTCTTTTTTGTTGTTATAGCAGGATGAGTCCCGGTTTGGATGGCATACTGTTCTGCAGGAAGACCAAAAGCGTCCCACCCCATTGGGTGCAGAACGTTATAACCTTTCATCCTTTTGTAACGGGCTACTATATCGGTGGCAGTATACCCCTCGGGATGCCCTACATGTAATCCAGCCCCCGATGGATAAGGAAACATATCGAGTACATAGAACTTTTTTGGATTGGAAAAATCATCAAATGTTTTGAATGTTTTGTTATCTTCCCAGTATTTCTGCCATTTCTTTTCTATTTCACGGAATTTATACTCCATTTCACCTGTTGTTAATATGAATCTTTACCTGTGTATTTTGGAGTGCGAAAATAGAAAAACTTTGGCAGATTTCATTATAGGAGTAATTTGGAAAAATAAGCTAATGATTATATTTTTGCATTGTGGTTATGATTTTTACAGACAAACCACGATTTATTATGGTCCCGTAGTTCAATGGATAGAATGACAGATTCCGGGTCTGTTGGTTGAGCGTTCGAATCGCTCCGGGATCACAGGGAAGCAGCCATTGGCTGCTTCTCAACTTTAATAGGGGTAGGGAATGCAGGATTGAATGATAAATCAGGAGCGATGAGAACGCGAAGGGCAGGGGAGCGTTCGAACCGAGGAGTCCCGATATATCGGGACGACGAGCTCGTGAGCGGGTATGAGATATGGGTAAGAGGGAGCGAACAATCGCTCCGGGATCACAGGGAAGCAGCCATTGGCTGCTTCTCAACTTTAATAGGGGTAGGGAATGCAGGATTGAATGATAAATCAGGAGCGATGAGAACGCGAAGGGCAGGGGAGCGTTCGAACCGAGGAGTCCCGATATATCGGGACGACGAGCTCGTGAGCGGGTATGAGATATGGGTAAGAGGGAGCGAACAATCGCTCCGGGATCACAGGGAAGCAGCCATTGGCTGCTTCTCAACTTTAATAGGGGTAGGGAATGCAGGATTGAATGATAAATCAGGAGCGATGTGAACGTGATATTATCGTATGTTAACTGCGCAGAAGTTCAATCATTTCAGTAATTGCATCGGCATCGAAAACATCCTTAACCGGTGAAAGACGGCCGATAGCCCGGGCTCTATTAAGTGCCTCCTCCGAGACAAAGTCCTTCCCTACAAATACCTGATAAAGAATTGCAGATTTGAGAGTGTTTGCCTTTACCCTGAAAGAGTGAGGACTCATCCTTGCAGGGAAAATATGTGCCCAGTGATGCTCATGATTATAATACTTCATAACCCATTTTGAACCGTCAGATAATTCAATTGTTCTGAAATCTTTTGGCCTGCTGCCGGTCCATGCAATAAATTTTTCCTTTGATAGAAGATCTCCAGTTTTTAATATTTCGAGTGCCTGCAGATAAATATCGGAACAGGTAAGTGCCCCTGAATAGATGTCCATGACAGAACCGCCTATATGTCCCAAAATTCTCAGAAATTCTGATCTGTCGAAACTTTCAAGCATTGTATAATATTCTGTGAAATCCTTTATATATCCCAGATGATGCTTTAGTGGGTTGAACAGCAGAGGTTCAGGTATTTCGTTGTCAAGTTTCATAATGCGTATTTATTCATACATAAAAGCCTGATGTTCTTTTTTATATTTTTATTCGATTTTTTTGATAAAAGATACTATTTTTCCTAAAATATATCATCATATCGAAACTATACCTGTACTAACTGATTTTGAGAAAAATGCCATTTAAATTTAACTGGAAATATATTTTTGGTGTTTCACTTGTTTCGGCTCTCGGGGGACTGCTTTTCGGATACGACTGGGTTGTGATAGGTGGTGCCAAGCCGTTTTATGAGCCTTATTTTGGTATTTCAGGAGTTCCTTCCCTTCAGGGGTGGGCAATGAGCTGCGCTCTCACAGGATGTATAGCTGGTTCCCTGCTCTCTGGATGGAGCAGCGACAGGTTTGGAAGGAAACGGTTGCTGATAGTCTCTGCATTACTGTTCATTGTTGCATCAGCAGGAACAGGTTCGGCAAAATCGTTCAGTGAGTTCATTATTTTCAGAATCCTTGGAGGAATCGGCATAGGTCTTGCTTCAAATCTTTCACCTGTCTATATTTCAGAAATAACACCTGCCAGATACCGTGGAGCATTTGTCTCAATCAACCAGCTTACAATAGTAATAGGTATTCTTGCAGCACAAATTATCAACTGGAGGATAGCCGACCCTGTGCCCCCAGGTGCAGACATAAATTACATACTGAATTCATGGAATGGTCAGACTGGCTGGCGCTGGATGTTTTATGCATGTGGAATACCTGCATTTTTGTTTTTTACCCTTATGTGGTTTGTGCCTGAAAGCCCCCGATGGCTTGCAAGAAACCCGGATGAAAGGATTAAGGTTCACAGGACTTTTTCAAAAATAGGAGGTGTGGAATATGCTGATGCCGAACTCAATCAGGTGATTGAGACACTCAATTCTGACAATTCAAAATCTGACCTTCGTGAATTGTTTAAACCTGGCGTATTTAAGGTTCTGGTTATCGGAGTTACGCTCGCCGTTTTCCAGCAATGGTGCGGAATCAATGTAATCTTTAATTATGCCCAGGAAATATTTGCCGGTGCTGGTTACAGTGTTTCAGATATTCTATTCAATATAGTTATTACAGGAAGCGTAAATCTTGTATTTACTTTCGCGGGAATGTTTACTGTCGATAGGGCAGGTCGAAAAGCCCTGATGCTGTTAGGCTCCGGAGGACTTGCAGCAATTTTTGCCATAGTGGGAATGATGTATTTTATTAAACTCCAGGGGTTTCCTTTACTTGTAATGGTAGTTGCTGCAATTGCATGTTATGCCATGTCGCTGGCACCGGTAACATGGGTAATTTTATCAGAAATATTCCCTAATCGTATCAGGGGAACAGCCATGGCAATAGCAACTTTCTCCTTGTGGTCAGCATGCTTTTTGCTTACCTACACTTTTCCGTTGCTGAATCATTTACTTAAAGTTTCGGGCACTTTCTGGGTATATAGTTTTATATGTGTCATAGGTTTCTGGTTCATACTCAAAAAGCTTCCTGAAACGAAAGGGAAATCACTTGAACAGATCGAACATGAATTGACAGGAAAGTAGACTTTTACGATATTAGTGATCTACTTAAAAATGTTAATATGAAAAGGATAAGTTTCTTTTATCTCTTTTTTATTTCTGGTTTTCTGCTGGTATTTCAAACCGAAGCTCAGCAGGTGCCAAGAGTTGTAATGGCTTTCAATGAGGGTTGGAGGTTTTACCTCGGTGATACTGCAAATGCCTTCATGACAGGCTTTGACGACAGTAACTGGAGGATGCTCGACCTGCCCCATGACTGGAGCATAGAAGGAAGGGTGGATCAAAAAGCACCTTCTGGTGGTGCAGGAGGATACTTTCCAACAGGGATAGGATGGTACAGAAAACATTTTATTGTCAGAAAGAATGAACTCGGAATGAACCATGTCATTCTCTTTGATGGCGTTTATATGAATAGCGATGTATGGTTAAACGGAAAACACCTTGGACACTATCCCTTTGGTTACAATAGCTTTTATTACAGCCTCGACCCGTATTTGAAAGAAGGTGAAAATATTATTGCAGTAAGAGTCGACAATTCTCTCCAGCCAAACTCAAGGTGGTATTCAGGGTCGGGTATATACCGGAAGGTGTGGCTTATAAGGAGGAACTATCTGCATGTGAGGCAGTGGGGAGTATATATAACTACTCCTGAAGTGTCGGATAAAGAAGCCACAGTAGCGGTTAAGACTGAGATTGAAAATGCGTACGCTTTGTCGCGGAAAGCAATTGTGTCTTCTGTCATATTAAATAAAAACGGTATTGCTGAAGGAACAGCTGAAACAGTAGTTGAACTTGCACCGGGAGAAAATACAGATATAAAACAGGTCATTTCTGTTGAGAGCCCTGAACTTTGGTCGATTGAAACGCCAGTGCTTTATACACTGGTCACAAGGATAATTGTAAACGGCAAGCCTGTTGATGAAGTAAGAACGCCATTTGGAATCAGAGAAATAATTTATGATACTGACAAGGGATTTTTCCTTAATGGGAAAAATGTAAAGATGAATGGTGTCTGCCTTCATCATGATGCTGGATGCCTTGGTGCAGCCGTTCCTGTCCGGGTGTGGGAGCGAAGGCTTAAGATTCTCAAAGAGATGGGTTGTAATGCCATAAGAACATCACATAACCCTGTGGCACCTGAGTTTCTTGACCTTTGCGACAGAATGGGCTTTCTTGTTATGGATGAGATTTTTGATGAATGGAAAAGGGGGAAAGTCACTTACGGGTACAACAAATATTTTGACGAATGGGCTGAAAGAGATCTGATTTCATTCATCAGGCGTGACCGTAACCATCCGTCGGTTGTGATGTGGAGTGCAGGCAATGAAATCAGGGAACAGCCTGTTGAAGGTGGCGAAAAAGTGCTAAAATGGATACTCGACATTTTCCATTCGGAAGACCCTACCAGACCAGTTACAGTAGGTTGCGACAACATAGCAGCGGACGACAATCCTGCAAGAGTTGAATTTCTCAATCTTCTGGACATTGTAGGATACAACTATGTTGACAGATGGCACGAAAGGAGGGAGCTATTTTACAGCATCGACAGACATATTCATCCGGAATGGAAAATGGTTGGAACTGAAAGTGTTTCTGTTGGTGGTATCAGGGGCGATTACAGCTTCGGTAAAGACACGTCGGTACTTAATCCCAATTACAACACAAGAATGATCCGTGCCGAACAACTATGGAAATTTGTGAGAATGAACTCTTATGTAATAGGCGACTTCATGTGGACGGGCATAGATTATCTGGGTGAATCTTTCTGGCCATCCAAGAATGCATCAAGTGGAGTGATTGACCTGTGCGGGTTTCCAAAAGATGGTTACTATTTCTACAAAAGCCAGTGGACTACCACACCTTTCATCCATATTTTCCCTCACTGGAACTGGCAGGGTATGGAAGGAAAAGTGATTCCAGTTATGGCATATACAAACTGTGATGCTGTCGAACTTATTGTAAACGGCAGGTCATATGGTGAAAAGAGACTTGAATTTCCACGTCAGGGTGCTTCAGGCAGGTGGAACTCTTATGAGCGGCCTCAGGTATTCCCAACCACTGCCGACCTCCACCTTTCGTGGGACGTTCCTTACCAGCCCGGTAAAATTGTGGCAGTTGGGAAAAAAGGAGGTAAAATTGTATGTACTGAAGTGATAGAAACAACCGGACCACCTGCGGCACTGCGACTTACATGTGACCGAAATACAATTAATGCTGATAATGAGGATGTTGTACATGTAAAGGTGGAAGCAATTGACAGCCAGGGTCGGGTTGTACCGACAGCTTCAAATATGATTTATTATAGCGTAAGCGGAGCAGGAAAACTTATTGGGTTGGAAAACGGAAACCCTGTTGATCACGAACCTTATAAATCGAACAGGAGAAGCCTCTTTAACGGTCTGGGACTGGCAATAATACAGGCAGGGAAAGAACCGGGTAAAATTATTCTAAAAGCTTCATCCGATGGTATGAAAGATGTAAGTATTGAAGTGAATGTTGTTAAAACTTTGAAGTAAAAATTATAATTAAGAAATTTAAATGAGAAAGTACATTTATTTTTTATTATTGTTATTTACAGCTGGTTGTGTTGGGGGAACCAGTTATCAGGATGAAAAGATTTCACTTGCCGGGGAATGGAATTTCTTGATAGATTCGCTCGATGTCGGCGTTAATGAAGAATGGTATAACAAGAATCTTTCCGACAGGGTCTTCTTACCTGGGTCGATTGCAGAAAACGGTAAAGGTTATGATGTAACTGTAAATACTTCATGGACAGGCGATATTTTTGACAGGTCGTATTTTACAGATGATAAGTATGCCAGATATCGTGAGCCTGGCAATATTAAGATTCCTTTCTGGCTTAAACCAGTGAAATATTACAGCGGAGTTGCATGGTATCAGAAGGAAGTTAATATTCCTGCTGACTGGAATAATAAAAAAGTTACACTATTTCTCGAACGCTGCCACTGGGAAACAACTCTTTTTGTTAATGGAAAGAAAGCAGGCACCTGTAACAGCCTTGCTACACCTCATATTTACGACCTGACAGGTTTTCTCAGGGTAGGGAAAAACATGCTTACTGTGAGGGTTGATAACAGAATTATTATTCCGATAGGAGTCAATTCTCATAGTATAAGCGACCATACTCAGGGTAACTGGAACGGTATTGCAGGTGAGATATCTCTGCGGGTATCATCACCAGTTTCAATTGATGAGGTAAGAATATTTCCGGACATTGAAGGGAAAAAAGCCAGAGTAGTGGTCAATATTGATATCCCGGCAGGTTTAGAATTCAGGGGGAGGCTGACAATGAGGGCAGAAAGCATGAACAGTGCGGCAAAGAAAAAACTTCGAAAGATTTCAAAAAATATCACAGCAGGTATGGAGAATGCAGGATTTATTTTTGAATATCCGATGGGAAATAATCCGCAGCTGTGGAGTGAATTCAACCCTGCACTTTATTCTTTGACGGTAGAATTAAAAGATAAGCGAGGCAAGACTCTTGACACCAGAAAAGAAATTTTCGGAATGAGGGAAATTAAATCTTCGGGTACGAGGTTAGAACTAAATGGTAAGCCAATATTTTTAAGGGGAACAACCGAATGTTGTATTTTCCCTTTGACAGGCTACCCACCTTCCGATACAGCATCCTGGCTGAGAGTTATGAGGATACTTAAAGAATACGGGCTTAATCACATGAGATTTCATTCTTATTGCCCGCCCGAGGCAGCATTCATAGCAGCAGACATAACAGGTATTTATCTTCATGTTGAATGCAGTTCATGGGCAAATCAAGGTAGTTCAATAGGTTATGGAGGTCCGGTTGACAGTTTCATTTACCAGGAAGGAGACAGAATCATTAAAGAATACGGCAATCATCCCTCTTTTTGCATGCTCGCTTATGGAAATGAACCTGCGGGCAGGAATCAGAATCAATTTCTTGGCAACCTGCTTAAGTACTGGAAATCGATTGATAACCGAAGGGTTTACACATCAGCAGCAGGCTGGCCTGTCATTCCCGAGAATGATTATAATCTGATACCGGATCCCAGGATTCAGCACTGGGGCGAAGGGCTGAAAAGCGTTATCAATTCTCTGCCGCCTAATACTATGTTTGACTTCAGAGATGTTGTTTCAAAATACAATATTCCGGTTGTAGGTCATGAAATAGGTCAATGGTGTGTTTACCCCGATTTTAAAGAGATACCTGATTATACAGGTATTCTTAAGCCGACAAATTTTGAAATTTTCAAGGAGACACTTGAAAATAACGGTATGGGAAATCAGGCTGAAGATTTTCTTATGGCTTCAGGAAAGCTGCAGGTATTGTGTTACAAGGCTGATATTGAGGCTGCACTTCGTACACCGGGTTTTGCTGGTTTTCAAATGCTTCAACTTCATGATTTTCCGGGACAGGGAACAGCTCTTGTAGGAATTCTGAATGCTTTTTTCAAATCTAAAGGTTATGTTAAACCCGAAGAGTTCAGAATGTTCTGCAATGAGACTGTTCCACTTGCAAGAATGGAAAAAATGATTTACCGAGATGGCGAGCAATTTAAAGCCAGCATTGAAATAGCTCATTTCGGAAGAGAACCTATTAAACAAGCCACTATTATTAGCTGTGTAAAGGATAAGAATTCTATTATCAGGAGTGACAGCATTACCATTGATGAATTACCTGTTGGCAATTGTATCGGCGTTGATACCTTATCTATGGAGCTTCCTGGATTTACCCGGGCTCAGAAGCTTACATTGGAGGTGAGGATAAAAAATAGTGATTTCGTCAACAGGTGGGATTTCTGGGTATATCCTTCAGAAATAGAGCCTGTTGCAGGTGATGTTCATATTACTGAAAAGATTGACGACGTTACCCGCAGTGTATTAAATAATGGAGGCAGAGTTCTTTTGCTGACTCACGGGAAAGTTGCTCATGGAAGAGGGGCCGAAGTAGCAGTCGGTTTTTCCAGCATTTTCTGGAATACAGCGTGGACCAGAGGACAGGCACCTCACACTCTCGGCATATTATGTGATCCGCATCATCCTGTTTTCAATCACTTTCCGACAGAATATCATAGTAATTACCAGTGGTGGGACCCTGTAACACATTCTCAGGCTATGAAAATTGATGGATTTCCTGAAACGATGAAACCGCTAATTCAGTTAATAGACACATGGTTTGAGAACAGGAGGCTGGCCCTTGCTTTTGAGGCAAAATGCGGAAATGGAAAATTACTTGTTTGCAGCATAAATTTGAAGGATAGTCTTGATAGCCGACCTGTTACAAAACAGCTTCTTTTTTCGATGCTCGAATACATGAAAAGTGAATCGTTTAATCCGTCGGAAAGTATTGAATTGCATAAGATTGAAGAATTGATCAGAAAATAATAGGTCCGTATGTGCACTAAAGGCCTTTAAATATAAAGTGCTGAAGTAATTCAGCCCTTTGCCTGCCGGGGCGGAGAGAGGGGGATTCGAACCCCCGGCCCCGATTTCTCGGGACACACGCTCTCCAGGCGTGCCAGTTAAACCACTCCTGCATCTCTCCTTATATGTATATATCCACCTGCCGCCGGGCAAAAATAATGAAATTAATAATCAGTTGTGATTTCTCCGGCAATCGATTTCCCTAGTTTGTCTATGACTTTTTCTTTTGAGTTGTAAGTTCCAAGAAGATGCATAAGTTTTGTAACTGCTGCTTCTGTTGTAATATCACGCCCACTAATAACACCTGTGTTAAGAAGTTCGCGGCTGGTTTCATATAGACCCATTTCAACGGCACCACCTGGACACTGGGTTACATTAAGTATTATGCCTCCCCGCTTGATAAAACAAGCCAGCTCATCAATAAACCATTTATGAGTGGGTGCATTACCTGTGCCAAAGGTCTCGAGAACAATTCCCTTCAGCCCGGGAGTGCGAACAACTGACTTTACAAAATTATGACTGATGCCAGGATAAAGCTTCAGAAGCGCAATATCGGTACTGAGATTCCTGTGAACTTTGAGATCCTGTCTTAAACCTGTGTCTTTGATGAAAGTGAAATTATATTTGATATGAAGTCCTGCCTCAGCAAGATAAGGATAATTGGGGGAGCTGAATGCTTCAAACTGTTCTGCACTGTACTTGGTTGTTCGATTGGCTCTCATGAGCTTTTTATTGAAATAAATGCATACTTCAGGAACGGCAGGCAGGTCATTGTGTCTTGCTGCAGCAATTTCAATTGAGGTTATAAGATTCTCTTTTCCATCAGTCCGGAGTACACCTATCGGTAACTGTGAACCTGTAAATATTACAGGTTTTTCAAGATTTTCGAGCATGAAACTGAGCGCCGATGCAGAATATGCCATAGTATCAGTTCCATGCAGAATCACAAACCCGTCGTATTTTTCATAATTTTTATAGATGGTATCGGCCATTATTACCCACTTGTCTGGTTCAATATCTGAAGAATCTATCACCGGGTCGATTGAAATGGAATCTAATTTGTAACCAAATTTTTTAAGTTCTGGAACTTGCTCGGCAATGTGTTGGAAATCAATAGGAACAAGTGTTCCTTTATGTGGGTCATGAACCATTCCTATTGTTCCGCCCGTATAAATAATCAATATCGAAGGGTTCCGGTTATTCATTAATATTGAAAAGATTTAATGCATTTAATGTTGTAATTTCCGCAGTTTTTTCTTCTGCCATTTTAAAAATTTCAGCAATTTTTGAATTTACAATGCAAAGATATGAACTTTCATTTCTTTTTCCCCTGTAGGGGACAGGTGCAAGATAAGGGGAATCTGTTTCAAGTACTATATTATCCAGACCTGCTTCTTTGACTATTCTGGAAAGATCTGAATTTTTAAATGTTACAACACCGCCTATTCCAAGCTTGAATCCCATAGAGATTGCCTTTTGTGCAGTTTCGATATTACCTGAAAAAGCATGGAATACACCTTTAAGGCGTGAGTCCCTGAATTCTTCCAGTACGTTGAATATTTCGGCAAATGCATTTCTGGAGTGAATCACTGCTGGAAGGTTTTGTTCAACTGCCCATTCAAGCTGGCGGCGAAAAGAAATTATCTGCTCATTTATAAATGTTTTGTCCCAGTAGAGATCGATCCCGGTTTCTCCAACTGCAATTATCTGGCTGCTGTTAAGTTGTTTTTCTATTTGCTCCAGCTGATTTTCAAAATCTTCTTTCACAGAAGTAGGATGGAGCCCTGCCATCGGAAGGCAAATTCCTTTATATCTCTCCGATGCTTCAATCATTGGTTTAAGGGAGCAGACATCAATATTTGGCATCAACATAATCTTAACGCCTTTACATACAGCCCTTTCTACAACATTATCGCGATCGGAATCGAATTCAGGCAGGTAAATATGTGTATGTGTATCAATAAGTTTCATTTTTTCTGAAAGCAAGCAGCAAAGATATAAAAAAAGAGGCCCTTTAAAGAGCCTCTTTATAAAATCTATAAATTGATTCAACAAGTTGGATCAGACAAGTCCCTGGGCTATCATTGCATCAGCTACTTTGACAAAACCTGCTATATTGGCTCCATCAACATAGCTCACGTAGCCGTTGTCTTTTTTCCCGAATTTAACACAGGTATCGTGTATAGTTTTCATTATTGTTTTCAGTCTTTTGTCAACTTCATCGGCTGTCCATGACATTCTCTGGGAGTTCTGTCATAAAGCTCTGGCAGAATCTCATTACTTCATTATTTGATTTTCCTTTTGGGTTGAAGTCGGAGCCACCTTTTGCACCTCCCATAGGGAGTGTGGTGAGGCTATTCTTAAATATCTGTTCAAAAGCCAGAAACTTCATTATACTGAGTGTGACTGATGGATGAAATCTTAAGCCTCCTTATAGGGACCTATGGCACTGTTCATTTCTACGCGATATCCCCTGTTTATCTGTATATTACCTTCGTCGTCGAGCCATGGTACTCTGAAAATTACTATTCTTTCGGGTTCTGTCATCCTTTCAAGTATCTTGAATTGCCTGTAATGAAGATTCTCTTAAATAAAAGGCATTATAGTCTTAATCACCTCCTGTACTGCCTGATGAAATTCGCTTTCACCAGGGTTCTTCTTTTTGATTTCATTCATGAATCTTTCAACTTCCTGATACATATTACCGATTTTTAAGAGTTTGAAAATTTAACTCTCTTAATAAGATTAATTTTTAGGGGGATAGAAATAATAAAAATTTAATATTACAATAAAATTATAGAAAAAAATAAAAAATTTTTTGATTAGGAAGATGAATTGTTAATAAACGATTTTATAAATATTTCCGGGGTAGCTTTTAATAAGTCCGTTAAATTCCATTTGTAACAGGATATTTGAAAGTTTATGTATTGGCATGCCTGTTTCTCTGCAAATCTGGTCGATATTTATTTCCTCTTCTTTATTGATCAATTCAAAGATTCTTTTTTCATCTTCGGTAAGTTCTGTAAAAAGAATGCGCTGGACTGGTTGTTTTGCTTTTGCCGGAAGCCAGTTGAGAAAGTATTCGATATCTTCATGGCTTTCTACCAGTGCAGCTTTATTTCTCTTTATCAGATTATTGCATCCTGCTGACCATATGTCATCAATACGTCCGGGAATGGCAAAAACATCACGGTTATATGAATTTGCAATATCGGCTGTTATAAGTGCTCCTCCAGTAATTGCCGATTCTACAATAAGTGTGGCATCGGATATACCTGCAATAATCCGGTTTCTTTTTATGAAGTTGTTTCTTTCAGGAAGTTCATCAGAACGGAAATCTGTCAGCAATCCGCCATTCTTTAGCATAGCATTTGCCACAGGCTTATGAACTGAGGGGTATGTAGTTTTAAATCCGTGACCCAATACACCAATAGTGGGGAGGTTATTTGCCATAGCACTTTTATGCGCGGTAATGTCAATACCGTAGGCAAGTCCACTTACTATTACTAATTCCGGGTTATCAAAAGCGAGGCCCGTAATGATTTTTTCGCATATTTCCTTACCCCTTGAAGTTGCATTGCGCGTACCAACCACACTGAGTATTCTTTGTGCGTTGAGATCGCAGTTACCTTTAAAATAAAAAAGAACCGGAGAGTCTTCACATTGCCTGAGCCGGTAAGGATAGTCATTGTCGAGGTAGAAAAATGTCTTTATACCATTTTTTTCTACATATTCTGCTTCTTTCTCCGCAATGCTGAGATAAGAACGTTCACTAATATATCTTGCAAGATTGGCTCCTATACCAGGTATTTTTATCAGTGAACGGTATGGTTCTGTGAAAACACCTTCTACACTGCCGATGTATGAAACCAGTTTACGGGCATTGATATCTCCGATGCGCGGAATAAGACTCAATGCAATTTTATACTTGAGAGGCACTTCTGACATAGCACAAGGAAATGACATGCAAGAACAAATATATTAAAAATAAACAGACTCACAAAACTTGTGAGTCTGTTTATATAAGACATTTAATTACAGATATTTATATGTTGTTTTTAAACAACACCCATATCGAGCATTGCATGTGCGACTTTAAGGAAACCTGCCACATTTGCTCCCTTCACGTAATCGATATAACCGTCGGGTTTTTTCCCGTACTTAACACACTGTTCATGAATATTATGCATTATTTCACGCAGTCTACTGTCAACTTCTTCTCTTCCCCAGCTGAGTTTCATAGAGTTTTGTGACATTTCGAGTCCAGATGTTGCCACCCCGCCTGCATTTGCTGCTTTACCGGGAGCGAACAGAAGACCGTTTTTCTGGAATATCTCAACTGCTTCGGGGGTGCAGGGCATATTTGCTCCTTCACAAACGCAGATGCATCCGTTTTTTACAAGGCTTTCTGCATCTCTGGCATCCAGTTCATTCTGTGTTGCACAGGGCAGGGCTATATCAACCTTTACTTCCCATGGACGTTTCCCCTCATGAAATTCAACACCTTCAAATTCACTGGCATAAGGTTTAACTATATCCTGGTTCGAAGCCCTCAGTTCGAGCATATAGTCAATTTTTTTGCCCGAAACTCCCTCCGGGTCGTAAATATAACCATCTGGCCCCGATAGAGTGACTACTTTTCCTCCCAGTTCGTTCACCTTTGTAACAGCACCCCATGCAACATTTCCAAAACCGGAAACAGCTACTGTTTTGCCTTTTAGTGACTCACCCCTTGTCGCAAGCATTTCGCTTGCAAAATATACCACACCGAATCCGGTTGCCTCAGGTCGTATTAAAGAACCACCCCAGTTGATCCCTTTGCCTGTCAGCACGCCAGTGTGTTCGGTGGTAAGCTTTTTATACATTCCATAAAGGTATCCGATTTCGCGTCCACCCACACCAATATCGCCAGCAGGGACATCAATTTCCGGCCCGATGTGTCTCCACAGTTCGAGCATAAACGACTGGCAGAAACGCATAATTTCAGCATTTGACCTTCCCTTGGGGTTGAAGTCAGACCCACCCTTGGCACCTCCCATAGGAAGCGTGGTGAGTGAGTTTTTGAATATCTGCTCAAACCCAAGAAATTTAAGAATTGAAAGATTGACACTCGGGTGAAATCTCAAACCACCCTTGTAGGGTCCTATGGCATTATTAAATTGAACTCTGTAACCCAGGTTCACATGAACATCTCCTTCATCATCAACCCATGGAACTTTAAAAGCAATAATACGGTCGGGTTCCACAAGCCGCTCGATAATCCTTGCCGATTCAAACTGGGGGTTCTCATTGTACACATCCTCAATTGATTCGAGAACTTCCCTTACAGCCTGAAGGTATTCAACCTCGCCGGGATGCTTTTTTGTGAGCTCACTCATTATTTTTTCGACATTCATAATATAGGGTATTAAGTTATTTCAAAAATAATTGCCTGTGTCAAAGGTTGATAAGGTTTTGAAAATTAAAAATGATTTTGCTCATATTATTCCTTTATTTCGGTTGCACTCGCAGGAGCATTTTTATAAAGTGAGTAAAGAACTTTTGCTCTTTCTTCGGAATTAAGAAGGCTGATGTAAACAGGAGGGTACTTTGCAATGCCCCCTTTGACATATTGAAAAAGTATTACACTCTGAATCAGACCAAAAAGCTTTTTTTCACGCCTGTAACCTGCATATTGTGATTTGTGAATTTCAATTGAATTTCTTCTTCCACCAATAATTCCTGCAAAGAAATACCTGAAAACAATTTTGTCATCTTCATCTGAATAATAAATATACTGATAATTGAGAACCATCGGATAGATCAAATAACAGAAGTACAGAAAGGTAAGGATTATAGTCCACCATGTATCGCTGAGACCCAGAAGGGGAAATTTAATTATCCTGGCAAAATATGAGAGGATAATATATACAACAAACAGGACTGTAACGGCAAATAATTTTATTCTAAGACTGATTATCGATTTGCTGTTTTCAACTGTCATCTTATTCCGTGTTATTTTTGGAAATATACAATTTACTTGTGAATTCAGCTAAAGGCTTTTGGCTCTTTTTTTTCTGAAAAAGCTTTTTATGATTTCGCTACATTCATTTTCCAGAACTCCCTTTTTGACTTTTGTACCTGGATGAAGCAATTTTTCAGATATTGTTGTATAACCTTTTTTTTCATCCCCTGTTCCGTAAACAAGTTTGGAGATCTGGCTCCATGCCAGTGCACCGGCGCACATTGGGCATGGTTCCACCGTCACATATATTGTGCAGCCGGTCAGATATTTACCTCCCAGGAAATTCGTTGCCGAAGTTATTGCCTGCATTTCGGCATGGGCAGTCGGGTCATTCAGGGTTTCAGTCAGATTATGAGCACGGGCAACTATCCTGTCACCGGCAACAATTACAGCTCCAATGGGTACCTCATCTTTTTCAAGGGCTTTATGAGCTTCCTCCAGGGCAGCCCTCATGTATTTTTCATCTGAGTTTTCCTTCTGCATTATAACACTATCTCATAAGGCAAAAGTAATAAGAAAGCAGCTAAATTTTCAGGAATCTGGTAATGATTGTCATTAAGTACTAAAATGCAGGAAAGATTATTTTCGTATTTTTGCTGAAATTTTGAAAAGATGTATAGAACACATACTTGCGGAGAACTGAGACTTTCAGATACAGGTAAAAGGGTAACACTTTGCGGATGGGTACAGAGAACAAGGGATTTAGGAGGGATGACTTTTATAGACCTTCGCGACCGTTACGGTATTACCCAGCTGGTTTTCAGCATGGAGACAAATCCCGAACTATGTGAAAAAGCCAGGGAACTTGGAAGGGAATATGTTGTACAGGTTACCGGCATGGTGAGGGAGAGGAGCAATAAAAATTTCAGGATTCCGACAGGAGAAATAGAAATAGAGGCTGAAGGGATAAAAGTGCTCAATTCCAGTGAATTGCCACCTTTTACTATTGAAGATGATACTGATGGAGGAGAAGAGCTAAGGATGAAATTCAGATACCTTGATCTGCGTCGGCCATGCCTGAGGGATAATATACTTTTACGTCACAGGGCAGCCAGGGAAGTACGAAAATACCTTGATTCACAAGGATTTATAGAGATTGAAACGCCGATGCTTATAAAATCGACTCCCGAGGGAGCGCGCGATTTTGTTGTTCCTTCACGCCTTCAGCCAGGTATGTTCTATGCATTGCCACAATCGCCACAGACATTCAAGCAGCTGCTGATGGTTGCAGGTTTTGACAAATATTTTCAGATTGTCAGGTGCTTCAGGGATGAAGACCTGAGAGCTGACAGGCAGCCGGAATTTACCCAGATCGATTGTGAAATGTCGTTTGTTGAACAGAATGATGTGCTGGAAACCTTCGAAGGTCTGGCAAAACATCTCTTCCGGGAGATAAAAGGAGTGGAATTTACAGAACCCTTTCCACGTCTTTCATGGAAAGAAGCAATGGAGCGTTTTGGCACCGATAAACCCGATATGAGGTTCGGAATGGAAATTAAGGATATTACATGTATTGTAAAAGGTAAAGGTTTCGGAATGTTTGACAATGCCGAATATGTGGGAGGAATTTGTGCCGAGGGGTGTTCAGAATATTCGCGGAGGCAGACCGATGAACTGACAGAATTTGTTAAACGTCCGCAGATTGGAGCACAGGGGCTGGTTGTTATAAAATATAACAGTGATGGAACAGTAAAATCGTCGCTTGAAAAATTCTATTCTAATGAGGAATTACAGGGATTGATGAGGCATATTAATGCAACACCGGGAAGCCTTGTCCTTATAATTGCAGGTAACAGGGAAAAGACACTTGCAGCGCTCTCGGAGCTTAGACTGGAGATGGGTAACAGGCTGGGTTTGAGAAAATCAGATACATTCTGCCCTCTTTGGGTAGTCGATTTTCCCCTGCTTGAATGGGATGAAGAAACAAAAAGGTTCTATGCAAGGCATCACCCATTTACCTCACCAAAGCCGGAAGATATTGATCTGTTAGAAAGTGCTCCGGCTGAGGTAAGGGCGAATGCTTATGACCTTGTAATAAACGGTATAGAAATAGGAGGGGGCTCCATTAGAATACACGATTCTGCAACCCAGAAGCTTTTGTTTAAGGTGCTTGGTTTTACCGAAGAGGAAGCTGTGTCTCAGTTCGGGTTTCTGATTAATGCATTTCGTTACGGAGCTCCCCCGCACGGAGGGATAGCATTCGGATTCGACCGCTGGGTGGCTCTGCTGGCAGGAGAAGAATCAATAAGGGATGTAATTGCTTTTCCAAAAAACAATTCAGGACGTGATATTATGATTGATACACCTTCCCCAATATCCCAGCAACAGCTCGATGAGCTGTTGATAGAAATAAAAAGACGCAATAGCCAGTATTAAATGTTATTTTCCGTCGGAGCCAACAAGAGTGATTAAAATAACACCGTTTGCTCCTCTTGATCCGTATATAGAAGCAGCTGCACCTTTAAGTACTTCAATGGATTTTACCTGCAGAGGACTGATATCATCGAGGTTTGATGTTTCAATACCGTTAACGAGAATTAAAGGTTCTGTGCTAAGATTCAGTGAGGAAGGACCCTGTATGGTAATTCTCTTACCTGCAACATGCACACCCGGAACCTCTCCCTTTATCATATCGTAGATGTTTGTGTATGAGGCATATTTTTTGTTTGTTCCATCAATTTTCCCGACTGTTGTAGTCATTTCTCTTTTCTTAAGTGTACCATAGCCAATGTTGTATTCCTGCTCATCCTCTTTGTTAACGGCTGGTTTTGGTGTAGCTTGTGAGACTACACCACTGAGCTTGAAATCAATTGTAGTTCTTCCATTTATCCGTTCCTCCTTAAGTCCACCATTCATAATAAAGGCAGTTATTAATGTATCAGATGGCTTAACCTTGATTTTGTAAAAACCTTTACTGTCAGTAGTTACATCGGTATTTTTATTGTTCAGAAGTATATATGCGCCGCTGACAGGGTTATTATTAGCATCGGTAACAGTACCCGAAACAGTAAATTTCTTACCCGGTTTCTGTGCATGAAGATCCAAAGCACCGGCAATCAAAACTGATATTACAACAAAAACCAGTATTCTCATAGTTTTAATGATTTAACTGACCGCAATTTACAATTTAATAAGGTGAAATTCAATAAAAAAATGTTAAATTAACCTGCCGGTCAATGTGGCAGATGTGCATTTTTCAACCATTACATTGACGTATTCACCTATCTGGCAGTTTTCTGCTGGAAAGACGACCACCTTGTTCTGGGATGTTCTTCCATAAAGGAAATTGGTAGACCTTTTAGAGTAACCTTCAACAAGTACGCGGTGTATTTTTCCGACATCGGCTTTTTTGCTTTTTGCTGAGATCTTATTCTGAAGATTGATTATTTCGTTAAGCCTCTTTGTTTTGATTTCATCAGGAACATCATCGGGAAGGGACTCTGCAGCTTTTGTTCCGGGGCGTTCATTGTACTTGAACATGTAGGCAAAATCAAAACCTGCCCATTCCATAAGCGATAGAGTATCTTTATGGTTTTCTTCGGTTTCGGTGCAGAACCCGGCAATAATATCTGTTGATACCGAACACTCAAGGATAATTTTTCTTATGGCTTCTATCCTGTTCATGTACCATTCCCTTGTATATTGCCTGTTCATTAGCTTGAGAATGCGGTTGCTGCCACTCTGAACGGGGAGGTGGATATGTTTGCAGATATTATCGTAAGATGCAATTGTTTCCAGAAGTTTGTCTGACAGGTCTTTCGGGTGCGAAGTGGCAAATCTCACCCTTAGCAAAGGGTCAATACGCGCTACTTCTGCCAGCAATTCAGGAAAGCCAATAGTTTCTCCTGTATCTTTCCAAAAATATGAATTTACGTTCTGTCCAATAAGTGTTACTTCCCTGTAACCTTTTCTAAACAGTTCGGTAGCTTCTTTAACTATTGAGCGAGGATCTCTGCTTCGTTCAGAACCTCTTACAAAAGGTACCACGCAGTAGGTGCACATATTATTGCATCCCCGCATAATTGCAATGAAGGCTGTAACACCATTGCTGTCGAGCCTTAAGGGGGATATATCGGCATAGGTTTCAGATTCCGAGAGCATTACATTGATTCTGCTCTGACCGATTTCGGCTTCTATAACAAGGTCGGGGAGCGAACGATAAGAATCGGGCCCGGCAACAATGTCTACTGGAAGATCGTTTTGTATAAGTTTTTCTTTAAGGCGTTCAGCCATACATCCAATTACGCCAATCATTACAGAAGGGTTTTTCTTTCTTACCGATTTAAGGGCCTTTAGCCGGTTCCAGATTTTTTGCTCTGCATTTTCACGTATAGAACAAGTATTAAGTAAAATCAGGCTGGCTTCATTGATATCCCGGGTAACATCATAACCAGATTCGTTCAATATTGACGCAACAATTTCACTGTCAGCAATATTCATCTGACAGCCGTAAGTTTCAATATATAACTTTTTTCTTATCAAATCCTTGAATTATAATTAAATTTTTATGTTGCAAAAGTACCAAAAAAAAGAATCTATGGAATAAGCATAAAGCAGCATACTTATTGTTAATATGGTTTGAAAGAAATAATTAATTTTGCACATAAATAATTAAAACATATTTGTATGTCAGGTCACAATAAATGGTCAACAATCAAGAGAAAGAAGAGTGCTCAGGATGCAAAGAGGGGCAAGATATTCACGAAGGTTATAAAGGAGATAACAATTGCAGCGAGGGAAGGAGGAGGTGACCCGGATCTCAATCCCAGGCTGAGACTGGCAATACAGAATGCCAAGGGTGTAAATATGCCCAAGGAGAATATTGAGAGGGCGATCAAAAAGGCGCTTGGAGCCGAAGGCTCAAATTACATCGAAACCACTTTTGAAGGTTACGGGCCATGCGGTGTAGCTGTGTTTGTGGAATGCCTCACCGATAACAACAACCGTACTGTTTCGTCAATCAGGGCAACATTTAACAAATATGGCGGCAGCCTCGGCACAAACGGTTCGCTTTCATATCTGTTTGAAAGAAAAGGAGTTTTTACGATCAAGCCTGAAGGAATCAACCTTGAAGAACTTCAGTTGCAACTCATTGATGCCGGGGCAGAGGACATAGAAGAGGAAGGTGGCAGAATTATAGTGACTTGTGCAAGGGAGGACTTTGGTGCAATAAACAAAAAACTTCAGGAGTTGGGAATTGAAGCCGAGGAGGCTATGCTGAAGCGGATACCGAATGACACTAAAAAACTCGATGTGGAATCAGCAAAAAAAGTTCTGAAATTCATTGAAGCACTCGAAGATGATGATGATGTCCAGAATGTTTATCACAACCTGGAAATGACCGATGAACTTGCTGCGGTACTTGAACAATGATTTAATACGGTAATGTAATATTGTAAAAATTGCGGGAATCATAAAAACCCCGATATATAATGCAAAGAACTCTTTTTTTACTGGTTTTGCTCCTTTTATCAGCCTGCAGCAAAGTCCATGATAATTTCCTCTGGTACAGATCCTTCGGAAAAGGTGAAGCTTTTTTTGTTAGTGCAGCCGGCGACACCGGATTGGTAAGTGGCGGAATTATTGAAAATAAACCTTACCTGGTTTACCTGAATGGAAAACATGAAAAAGTATTCGAATATAGTGTCGACACATCCGGTTCTTTTACATCTGCAATTGCCTGTGAAGAGGGTATAGTAACAGCAGGCTGCATTGAAGACAAGCTTTATTTAGGGATGATTGATTATACAGGAACTCCCGTGTGGAGTTCAGGTTTCAGTTCATCATTTAAAGTAGGGAATGTAATACTCTGCAGAACACAAAAGGATAACTTTCTAGCGGTTGCCTCAAGAGCTTCTGACTCAATTCCTGGTGGAAATTACGGAATCAAATTTATTTCCTTCGGAAAAGATGGCTCTGTAATATCCAGTGACAGCATTATTTACTATTCCTTTTATTCGGTAAATGGAACAACCATCGATAATTCAGGAAATATTTACCTTGCTGCAACAAAACTGGGAGCAGGAAGCAAAAAAAAGGCTACACTGGCAAAGTACGATGAAGCTTTTAGAAAAATATGGGAGGTGGAACTTTATAATAACCCTCAGTTCGAAGCATCATCCATGTCGGTTGTAACCGATTATCAGGGGAATGTTTATGTGTCAGGGTATACTGAATATCCGGAAGATGCAACCACTTACAGAAATGCTTTTGCAGCATCTGTTAATTCCTCAGGCGTTATCAGGTGGAAGAAATATCTCGAATATAAAAATGAGGCAACTTCAGTGATATTTGACAATAATGGACAACTATTTGTACTAAACAAAGGTTGCATTATACTTAATATTATTAAAACAGACGATGGTTCAGTAAGTGGTATTCTCAGAACATTTGCAGCATGTGATGTTTCATATGATAAAGTCTATGGGAACAGTGCAACGGCATGGGGTGGAAATTCAATTGTAATTGCCGGGGTGAAAAATGGTTCATTTTATATTGTAGCAAGATCCTCTGAGATTCTATCTCCCATCTAACGCAGCGTTGATGAGCAAAAAGATGAAAAACATTTTTAAAGTAGGGCAGCTTGGTAGAGTGTTGTTTTTCCTGGTATTTATTTTTGGCGGTATCACGGATGCAGGTGCCCAGTTCATTAAGGCTTCTGACATCTTTCCTCCTGAGGTAAAAAAGCAGAATGCAGGTCGACTGAATATCTATCATGAACCACAGATTGATACCCTTCTGAGTCGCTATCTGTTATCCAATAAGCTTCTTGGTGGCGGAATAGAGGGGTATCGTATTCAGATTTACAGAAGCGCTGTAAGAAATGCAAGGGAAGAGGCAAATAAGATTAAAGCAGATTTCATGATAAGTTTTCCTGATATTCCATCATATGTTGAATATGAAAAACCCGGTTATTTTATAGTGAGGGTAGGTGACTTCCGGACGAAAATGGAAGGGACAAAAGCCCTCTATATGATCAGGAAAAAATATCCCAACGCATACATGATTCCATGCATTATTAACATTCCGGATTAGTACAGGATCAGAATATGAGTGAGATGATCAAGCATGAATGCGGTATTGCGCTACTGAGGTTACGCAAAGCAGCAGAATATTATTTTGAGAAGTATGGTACATGGACCTACGGCCTTAATAAAATGTACCTTATGATGGAAAAGCAGCACAACAGGGGACAGGATGGTGCCGGAATTGCAGGAATCAAACTGAAATCAAAGCCCGGAGTCAGGTATATCTTCAGTGAAAAGTCGGATAAACCCGATTCAATTACGAGAATTTTTCAGAATATATACGAAAATATATACAGTGTAGCACCTGAACTGCAGGGGAAAAAAAATAATCCAGAATTTATAGCAGATGAGGTGCCTTTCCTTTGTGACCTTTATCTCGGGCATCTGAGGTATGGTACATACGGCACTTACGGGCTTGAACAGCTTCATCCAGTATGCCGCCAGAATAACTGGCGTTCAAAAAATCTGTTAATAGCAGGAAATTTCAACCTCACAAATGTTCCAGAATTATTTAATCATCTTGTGGAACTTGGGCAGACTCCGCCGGGCTTTTCTGATACCGTCACAATTCTTGAAAGCATAGGATACAGACTCGATGAGGAACATGAACGTCTATATAATATTTACAGAGAACAGGGATATTCAAAAAAGGAAGTAGCAAGGCTGATTGAGGAAAATCTTGACGTTGCTGCAATTCTTAGAAAGTCGGGCAAAAATTGGGATGGCGGTTATGTAATGGCAGGTTTAATTGGTCATGGAGATGCGTTTGTAGTAAGAGATCCTTACGGTATACGACCGGCATATTACTATGTTGATGATGAAGTTGCAGTAATAGCATCAGAAAGGCCTGTTATTCAGACAGTATTCAATACTGACCCTGAAAGTGTAAAAGAAGTTCCACCAGCGCATGCTCTTATTATAAAGGCAGGAAATGAGGTGAGGATTGAACCAGTTGCAGAACCTGTTCCGCCAAGAAAATGCTCTTTCGAGAGAATATATTTTTCGAGAGGTACTGATAAATCTATCTATTGTGAAAGAAAAAAACTCGGTGAACTTCTGACAATGCCTGTGCTTGAGGCTGTGGGTTATGATCTGGAAAACACTGTCTTTTCATATATACCGAACACAGCCGAAGCTGCTTTCTACGGATTGCTGAAAGGAATTGAGGATTACCTTAACAATATAAAAGTTCAGCAATTATTAACTGAAAGGGATGAGCTTACAGAGGAAAAGCTCCGTAAAATTATTTCGGTAAGGCCAAGGGTCGAAAAAATCACTGTTAAGGATATAATGCTCAGGACATTTATCACAAGGGATAAAAGCAGGGATGAGCTTGTTGAACATATTTATGACATCACATATGGAACTGTCAGAAAGGGAGTTGACAATCTTGTGGTCATTGATGATTCAATAGTGAGGGGTACAACTCTGAGAAAAAGTATTATACGTATTCTCGACAGGTTAGGACCGAAGAGGATAGTTATAGTCTCTTCTTCACCGCAGATAAGATACCCCGATTGTTATGGAATTGATATGGCAAAACTTGGCGATTTCATAGCTTTCAGGGCAGCAATTACCCTTCTTAAGGAAACTGGCAGGACTTCAATGATAGATGATCTTTATAAACGGGCTAAAGAGGAAATAAAAAAGCCTGTTAATGAGGTTAGAAACCTTGTTAAGGAGATATATGCTCCTTTTACAGCGGAGGAGATATCTGAAAGAATTTCGGGATTGTTGAAGGAACCTGAGATCAATGCTGATATCACAGTGGTATATCAGTCGGTAGAAGGTCTGCATAAAGCTTGCCCCGATCATATGGGTGACTGGTATTTCACTGGAGATTATCCCACACCGGGAGGAAACAGAGTTGCAGTTCAGTCCTATATAAATTTCATTGAAGGGATAGACAGAAGAGCTTACTGATTGTGGCGTGAAAACCACTTTATCTCATAGTCTTTATTGTAGGATGCAAGGTGGCGGTTAATTTTTTCCACGTAAATATCTTTCAGGGTTATCATGATGCCTGTCTCTTCAACATTGCCGAATTTATGGTTAATGAACGTCCCGAATGTTTTCATTGTTGGTGAGAGGTTCATATAAGCATTAATAAGAGGAGGAATTGTTTCATTGAGCTTTCTTACTTCCTGAGAAAGGATTTTATAGTTTTCCCTGTAAGTTTTTCCGGTAAACAGTTGTTTCATTTCATCTTCAAGCAGGTCAATATCGGCAGGCTCTTTTACCGTAACAAGGTTTTCTTTGTCAGGGAAATGATGCTTCAGGAAGTAGAGTATCATACTTCTTGCCTTTTTGTCAAAGTGGGGGTACATGGTAACTTTACCAAAAAGGTACTGTATACGAGGGTTATCAATGATAATTGCTCCAAGGCCATCCCACAAATTATCGAGAGCATAAAGGCTTTTTCTGCCTCTGTTGCTTGACTGGTAGTCGGGGTGCACGAAGGAACGTCCGAGTTCCATTAAATGTGGAAGGTATTTCGTTTTGAATTTTTCTGAGAAATTGAAATATGCCGATGACGCCAGTTTTGAAAGGTCGCATTTATCACACGGTTCTTTGAAGAAGAAGAATCTGTATCCACCAATAATTTCCTTATTTTCAGGATCCCACACTATCAGTTGCTGTTGTGGATTTTCAGGGTCTGTGTCGAATTCATCTATGTCAATTTCCTTACCTGTTCCTCCTCCTGCGTAACGAAATGTTATTTCACGTATCCTTCCAACCTCATGCATGAGAACAGGCGAATCGTGGTAAGTGAAAACATACACTTCATTATTCCCGTTATTTGTCTTTCCCAGCAGTTTAATTCTGGAAAGTTCAGCAATAATCTGCTCACGTGGAACGGGATCTACAACCGGTTTCATTTCCTTGTCCATAGTAAGAAAAAGAAAACAAATTTAAATTTTTTGAGAAATTAACCCAAGGTGGTATCTTATTTTTCCTGCCTTGTCAGGGGCTCAAGTTCATAAGTCTTTGATTTGACCCATTCTGCCCATTCTTCAGGTGTTTTAGATTTGTCGAAGGTTTCCCATGGTATTTTCGGACCGAAGACTAAATGTATCTTCTTGTCTTTTTGCCTGAACATTTCGTCGGCAAGATAGAGCATTTCAATGTTTGACTTTATTCCTAAAAATGTTCTCAGATTGGCAAGGTTATAGAAGAAATTGGAGTTTTTTCCTGAGAAATAGGCAGGTACAACATCCCTTTTATAGGTTACAGCTTTTTTGATGAAGTGCTTATACCAGGTAAGGTCTTTTATAACGCCTTTTCTTTTGCGTGAACATAGTCCGGCTGGAAAATAAAGTATCTGGCAGTCGGAGGCATATGCTTCTTCTATTGCTCTTGCTGCTTCTCTGGCCTGTGCCCCATGCTTGTTTATGGGAAGAAAAATGTCTTCGAAGTTTTTGATGTTGAGGAGAATATCGTTTACGGGGAATTTTATGTTGTCGAAATATTTCGACAGTTCATAGATAAAAACCAGCCCGTCGAGACCTCCGAGTGGGTGGTTCGAAACGAAAATAAATCTGCCTCGGGTGGGGATATGCTCCCGTCCCGAAACTGTATAGCTTACTTTGAGGTAATTAAGTGCAGCATGGATAAACTCAGCACCTTTTAAATGTCCGTACTTCCCCAGAAAGTCGTTAAGTTCGGTTTCGTGTACTATTTTCTTTAGGTAGTTAACAATAAATTTTGGAACAATACGGGCCAGTGACGGATTTTTAGCTCTCAGCACTTCTTTGACATCGAGTCTGTAAGATTCATTACCGCTCGCATAAGGATCATCCATATGTCGTTGTCAAAATTTTAAACCAGACCCAAATTTAATAAAAAATCATCTCCAGTGCAAGGTTTTGAAACTGCCATCCAATATTCTGGCTTTTGCAGATGCTTGTTAAAGAGCTTTATCTGAATGTGTTAATATCCAAAGTCATAGCAAGGAAACTTTAGAATACCGGAGAATGCTGAAAAAAGTTATCAACAATAGTGGAAAAAAATGGGGTAAAGTGGAGAAAAGTGGAAATTTTTACTTATTTTAGCAATTTGAAATTTATTCAACTATTATGGCCACATTCATAGGTGATTACGGTTGCAGGCTTGATGCAAAGGGCAGGTTTATCCTTCCTGCGGCATTCAAGAAGCAGATGCCTCCTGGTTCACCTGATCGGTTTGTGGTTCGCAGAGACATTTTTGAACCATGTCTTGTTCTCTATACCATTGATGACTGGAATATCCAGCTTGAAAAAATCAGGAGCAGAATAAATCCTTACAACAGGGAACACAATGTTTTCCTCAGGAACTTTTTTAAAGGGACAGCTGAACTGGCTCTTGACAGCAGTAACCGCCTGTTGATACCCAAGCGTTTGCTCGAGCTTGCGGGCATCGGACGGGATATTGTTCTGGCAGGACAGGATGGCCGCATTGAAATCTGGGATGCAGAACGCTATGAAAAAATTGAAATGCTTCCCGAAGATTTTGCAAATCTGGCAGAAAAACTTCTTGGTGACAGTCAAAATCAGGAATAGATGGCTTACCATGTACCTGCATTGCTGGATGAAAGTATAAAGGGGCTGAATATCCGGCCCGACGGTGTATATGTTGATGCTACTTTCGGCAGCGGGGGCCATTCACGTGAAATACTTAAACATCTTACAACAGGGCGTCTCATTGCTTTCGATATTGACGAGGATGCAGGCGCAAATATCATTGAAGACGAACGTTTCACATTTCTTAACCAGAATTACAGATTCCTTCTTAACAACCTGAGATACCTTGGAATAACAGAGGTTGACGGTATTATAGCAGATCTTGGTGTCTCTTTTCACCAGTTCGATGAACCCTCACGTGGTTTTGCTTTTCGTTACGATGCAGAACTCGATATGAGAATGAGCAGGGGAATGAAAACAAAAGCATCGGACCTCCTTGCTACAATGACCGAAGAAGAACTTGCCCATATATTTACCGAATACGGAGAACTACCTCTGGCACGAAAGATTGCCAGGGCAATTGCTGTGGCAAGAGAAAAAGCTCCTTTAAAGACGGCCGAAGATTTGAAAAAAGTGACTGCTCACTTTGTACCACCAGGTCACCAGAACAGATTTTTTGCTAAACTCTTTCAGGCACTACGAATAGCAGTCAACAACGAACTGGAATCACTTAAGGAGCTTCTTCTGCAATCTGCTGAAATTCTCAAAAAAGGAGGCAGACTTGTTGTTATCACCTATCATTCGCTTGAAGACAGGCTGGTTAAGAATTTTATGAAGTCTGGAAATTTCACAGGTGAAGTATCAAGAGATTTCTACGGCAGGCCGGAACTCATTTTCCGGCTGGTTACAAAAAAAGCTGTTACACCTGGAAGGGCTGAAACAGAGACAAATAAGAGGGCAAGAAGTGCCAAACTGAGAGTGGCTGAAAAAATAAAATAGGATTCTTTATGGAAGAAAAAGCACAGGATAACATGGAAGGAAAGAAGAAAAAGAATTCGGGAAGTTTTCTGAAGGATTTACTCAGCGGCAGCACGATATCTGACAAAATAATATTGAAAAATCTTAGATTTCTGATATTTCTGACATTTCTGGGTGCATTATATATAGCAAACCGTTTTCATGCTGAAAAACTGGTAAGAGAAATGAGTCATCTCCAGAAAGAGGTCAGGGAACTAAGAGCAGAATCCCTTGCCACATCAGCCGAACTGATGAAGGCAACCAGGCAGTCGGAAATACTTCGCCAGGTCACCCAGAGAGGGCTTGAGCTTGAGGAACTCCGTGAACCACCTTATAAGCTTGTTAAATAATAAAAAGAACAGGGATGGCAATCAGGGATGAAATAATATGGAGGAGCGGGGTAATTTATGTTGTAACGAGCATCATCGCAATTGTATTGCTGGTGAGGATTGTCCTTTTTCAGTTTTTTGAGAGGAGTAAATGGGAGGCGCTGGGTGAGAAATATGTATATAAGAATGATGAGGTAAAGGCAACACGGGGCAACATACTTGCGTGCGATGGCCGCTTGCTGGTAAGCTCTGTGCCTTATTATTCGGTTTATATGGACACAAGAAGTACCGGGATGCCTCCTGAACTGTGGAATGAAAATATTGATGAATTGTGCAGGGGATTATCCGAAATCCTGGGAGAATATTCACCAGCTGGCTGGAAAAATATACTTACCTCGGCCCGGAAAAGGGGAGAAAGATATTTTCTGATCAGGAAAGGAGTAAATTATGAAACTCTGAAGCAGCTAAAGGAACTGCCTATTTTCCGGGAAGGACAGTATCGCGGAGGGTTTGTGGCACAGCCCGAGAACAAACGTATCTTCCTGAATAGTGAACTGGCTGCCCGTACAATAGGATATCTTACCGATGACCCTGAAGGTGTAAAAGTGGGGATAGAAGGTGCTTTCGACAGGGAACTTGCAGGCCGAAATGGGAAAGTCCTTAAACAGAGGCTAACTGGCGGAGTATGGATTCCAGTTAATGAAGGAAATAATATAGAACCTGTTGATGGCAACGACGTTGTTACAACAATAGATATTGAGCTTCAGGATGTTGCAACTACGGCACTCAGAAACCAGCTAAGAAAACATAACGCCGACCATGGATGTGCCATTCTGATGGAAATTGCAACAGGAGATATCAAAGCCATAGCTAACCTGAAGCGGGGAGAAAACGGTGAATTCTACGAAGCTTACAACTATGCTATAGGCGAGAGCACTGAACCGGGCTCCACATTCAAGCTGCCGGTACTGATGGCTGCACTTGAAGACGGGGTGATCGACACAAGTGATGTGGTGGATACCGGTAATGGAACAGTCAGGTTTTATAATAAAATAATCAGAGACACCAGGGAGGGTGGTTATGGAAAACTGACCGTAAAAGAAGTGTTTGAAAAGTCATCCAATGTAGGGACATCAAAAATTATATACCAGCATTACAAGGATAACCCGCGAGCTTTAATCAGCCGGCTCAATTCAATGAAGCTTAACGAAAAACTTAATCTGCAGATAAAAGGTGAGGCAGAACCATATATAAGGCAACCGGGGGATAAACTCTGGTCGGGTCTTTCACTTCCAATGATATCCCATGGTTATGAGGTCAGATTTACACCGTTACAGATACTGACTTTTTACAATGCCGTGGCAAACGATGGCTGCATGATGCGTCCGAGATTTGTTAAGGAGATAAGAAGAAACGGGAATGTGATAAAGAGATTTGATCCTGAGGTGATAACAAACTCTATCGCTTCAATGAAAACAATCCGTAAAGCAAAGAAAATGCTTGAGGGTGTGGTGGAGCATGGAACCGCAACCAACCTCAGGGATGCTGATTATAAGATTGCAGGAAAAACCGGAACCGCCCAGATTGCCAGAGATAATACAGGATACAGGTCGGGAGAACGCATATATTACCAGGCTTCTTTTGTTGGATATTTCCCTGCTGAAGACCCTCTATATTCATGCATCGTTGTGGTTAACTCACCTTCCAGCTCAGTTTATTACGGGAATATGGTAGCTGGTCCTGTTTTTAAAGAAATAGCCGATAAAGTTTATTCGACAATTTTTTTCAAAGATTATCCTGAGAAGGTCAATGATGATAAAATAATAGCAACTCCCGATCCGGGTAACGGATTTTACGACGATATACACAGCATCTTAAAAAAGACTGGTGCAATATATTTTAAAAATGGTAATGAAAAATGGGTTGCTACAGGACGTAGCCGTGATACTATCAGGATAGTACCATTGAAAATACAGGAGAATCTTGTGCCTGATGTAAGGGATATGACACTGAGGGATGCTCTTTACTTGCTTGAAAGTTACGGCCTGAGGGTGCAATTTTCTGGCAGGGGGCGGGTGAAAAGGCAGGACCCTGGATACGGCGCTGTAATTCACGACGGAATGGTTGTTTCATTGGATCTGGGTATCTAGAAATATAATGATGATGAAACTGGAAGAAATATTAAAAGGCATTGAGGTATCAGAGTATGAAGGAGACATGTCAGTGACTGTAACAGATGTCACTATTGATTCTCGTTCTGTTGTTCCCGGTTCTCTTTTTGTGGCTCTGAAAGGCACCAAAACCGACGGACACAGGTTTATTGACGCGGCTGTCTCATCTGGAGCAGTTGCAATTATCTGTTCTGAAATGCCAACCGTCAGACAGAAAGGCGTTACATGGATAAGAGTACCCGATACAGCACCTGCAGCGGGAATTGCCTCATCAAACTTTTTCGGAAATCCTTCACACCACATTACACTTACCGGAGTTACAGGTACAAATGGAAAAACAACAATTGCAACACTTTTATACAGACTTTTCAGTGGTCTTGGATACAAGTGCGGACTTTTTTCGACGGTATGTAACTATATTTCCGGAAAGGAATATCCTGCCACGCATACTACACCTGACCCTGTTCAATTGAACAGGCTTATGGCAGAGATGGTTCGTGAAGGCTGTTCTCATGTGTTCATGGAAGTCAGCTCACACGCCGTTGACCAGAAAAGAATCAGTGGACTAAAATATGCAGGAGGCATATTCACCAACCTCACCCATGACCACCTTGATTATCACAAAACCTTTGATAACTACCTGAAAGCCAAAAAGGCATTCTTTGATTCTCTTCAGGCCGATGCATTTGCTCTTGTCAATACCGACGATAAAAATGCAGGAGTGATGGTCCAGAATTGCAGAGCAAGAAAATATACCTATTCAACAAGGGGTATGGCTGACTTCAGGGCTGTGCTTATTGAACAGAGCATGGAGGGGATGGGAATACGTATTGACGGTGAGGAATTATGGACGAGGTTTATTGGGGAGTTTAATGTTTCAAACCTTCTTGCTGTTTATGCATCGGCTGTTTTGCTGGGTGCAGAAAGGAAAGAGGTGCTCAGGGTGCTTAGCGGGCTGGGACCGGTACCTGGGAGGCTTGAAGTGGTGAGGGGAAATGCCCCTGTAACCGGAATAGTTGATTATGCTCATACTCCAGATGCTCTTGTGAATGTGATTGAAACAATAAACAAAGTGCGCAGAGGCAGCGGCAAGCTCATTACTGTGGTTGGAGCCGGAGGCGACCGGGACCGGACAAAAAGACCAATAATGGCTTCAATTTGTGCAAGAGGAAGCGACAGAGTCATTCTTACATCGGATAATCCAAGAAGTGAAGACCCCGATAGTATTATTGATGAGATGGAAGCAGGCATCACACCCGACCAAAGGCCGAAAGTGCTGAGAATTACTGACCGCAGAGAAGCTATCAAAGCTGCGGTGATGATGGCCAGCAACGGTGATGTAATTCTTGTCGCCGGTAAAGGCCATGAAACGTACCAGGAAATAAAAGGTATCAGACACCATTTCGACGACAGGGAAGAACTTGCTAAAGCGCTTATGGGTAAAATGTAAAAAACGAAAAAATGCTCTATTACCTTTTTAAATATCTTGATTCGCTTGATGTACCAGGTGCCGGAGTATTTGAATATATCTCTTTCAGATCGGCTGCAGCAGTAATTACTTCCCTGATTATATCACTTCTTATCGGAAAAAGAATAATTCAGTACCTGCAGGTAAAGCAAATTGGTGAGGTTGTGAGGGATCTCGGACTGGAAGGACAATACCGCAAGGAGGGAACACCTTCTATGGGAGGTATAATAATACTAGCTTCAATTGTTATACCTGTAGTCCTTTTTGCAAAGCTCAATAATATCTATATAATCCTTATGCTGACCACTACAATGTGGCTCGGCTTTATGGGATTTCTTGACGATTATATAAAGATATTCAGAAAAAACAAAGCCGGACTTGCAGGAAAGTTCAAGATAGCAGGACAGGTGGGCCTTGGTCTTATTGTCGGTGTGGTATTTTATTTCAGCGACGATGTTATCATTGTTGAAAGGGTTCCGTTATCGAGTCTTACAAGGGCAGAAAGGGCTGAAATTATTGAGAATAATAGGAATGTTCTGCAGCAAAGCGAAGTAAATATTGAAAGAAAATCCACAAAAACCACTATACCGTTCGTAAAGAACAATGAGTTTGATTACAGGTGGCTGGTTTCTTTTGCCCCGGAACCATGGCGGGAGATACTAACATGGATTGTTTATGTGATCATTGTAATATTCATCGTTACCGCAGTATCGAACGGTGCAAACCTGACTGATGGGCTTGATGGTCTCGCGACAGGTGTATCAGCAATTACCGGGGCAGCGCTTGGTGCACTGGCTTATGTGTCGAGTAACATAATTTATGCCCGTTACCTTAATATAATGTATATACCCGGTTCTGAAGAACTGGTAATCTTCGCAAGTGCTTTCATAGGTGCTACTGTAGGATTTCTGTGGTACAATTCTTATCCCGCTCAGGTGTTTATGGGCGATACAGGTAGCCTTGCCCTGGGAGGCATTATAGCAGTGTTTGCAATAGTTATCAGAAAGGAACTTCTTATTCCGGTGCTCTGCGGTATTTTCCTCGCCGAAAATCTTTCAGTAGTTATGCAGGTGTCGTGGTTCAAGTATACCAGAAAGAAATACGGTGAGGGCCGGAGAATTTTTCTAATGTCGCCGCTGCACCACCATTACCAGAAGAAGGGTTATCCTGAACCGAAAATAGTCACACGATTCTGGATTGTGGCAATAATACTGGCTGTATTGAGTATAGTAACATTAAAGATAAGATAGCAACAGTGAAAAGAATTGTAATACTTGGAGGAGGAGAAAGCGGAACCGGTTCGGCCGTGCTTGCACGAAAACACGGATTTGATGTTTTTGTTTCTGACAAAGGAAGACTAAAAACTGAGTACAGGGACATACTTAAAAAATATAATATCAGGTTTGAGGAAGGAGCTCATAGTGAAGATATAATATTCACTGCTGATGAGGTTATTAAAAGCCCGGGAATACACGACGACATGCCGCTGGTGATGGAACTCAGGAAAAAAGGTATACCCGTCATTTCTGAAATAGAGTTCGCTGGCAGGTTTACTGATGCAATGAAAATATGCATTACAGGCAGTAACGGAAAAACCACCACGACAACCCTTATCTGGCACATTCTGAAAAAGGCAGGTATTAATGCAGCACTTGCCGGGAATGTTGGGAACAGTTTTGCAATGGCAGTTGCCGGAGGAGGATATGATTGCTATGTTATTGAACTCAGCAGTTTCCAGCTCGATGGTATGTTTGATTTCAAAGCCGACATAGCAGTGCTGCTCAATATCACACCTGATCATCTTGACCGCTACGGGCATGACATGAGCAGGTATGTTGATTCAAAGTTTCGCATAATCCGGAACCAGACTGGGAACGACCATTTAATCTACTGGGCTGATGATCCGGTTATTATCAGAGAGCTTGAGAAACGCCGGCCTCCGGTAAAACTCCTTCCTTATTCTGCCACAAAGAGCGAAGGAATGGCAGGATATATCGAAAACGATGAAATTATTATCCACCTAAAACATAAAACCAGACTTATGACAATTCACGATCTTGCGTTAAAAGGCCGTCATAATACATTGAACTCACTGGCGGCAGCTATTGCAGGCAAAATAATGAATATACGTAAGGAAGTGATCAGGGAGAGCCTTGCCGACTTCCAGGGTATTGAGCACAGGCTCGAACCGGTAATTACTGTTTGCGGTATAAACTTTATAAACGACTCAAAGGCTACCAACGTTAACTCAACCTGGTATGCCCTTGAATGTATGCAGACCAGAGTGGTCTGGATTGCCGGAGGAATAGACAAAGGCAATGATTATTCCGACCTTTTTGAAGTGGTCAGTAAGAAGGTCAAGGCAATTGTCTGCCTCGGAAAGGATAACAGAAAAATCATTGAAGCTTTTAAAGACAAGGTGCCTACCATAGTTGAAACCACCTCTATGGAAGAGGCGGTAAGGTCGGCATATTATCTTGCTTCAAAGGGAGATACTGTTCTTCTTTCTCCAGCATGTGCAAGTTTTGACCTGTTTGAAAATTATGAGGACAGAGGGCGCAAATTCAAAGCCGCTGTTAGAAATCTGTAAAAGACAATGAGTAAGGGATGGGTTGCCAATACTTTTAAAGGCGACAGGGTAATCTGGGCCCTGGTAGCCCTCTTTATGTTTTATTCATTGCTGGCCGTATACAGCTCTTCAGCAATAGTTGCTTACTCCAGGTTTGGAGGTAATACTACATATTTTCTTAAGACCCAGCTTATAATGCTGATATTCGGCCTGGTTATAATTATTATCACCCATCACCTGCCGGTTAGAATATATTCTTCTCTTGCCGGTGTTTTTCTGATTTTCTCAGTTGCGCTTCTGGTTCTCACACTTATTTTCGGTGTTAGAATAAATGAAGCTACTCGCTGGATTGTAATACCTGGCACCGGCTTCAGGCTGCAATCGTCTGATGTGGCAAAAGTTGCACTCGTAATTTACCTTGCCAGAACACTGGCACATTACCAGCATGAGCTTGAAAACTTCGGAACAGTATCAAAATACCTCATGCTGCCGGTTGCAATAGTATGTAGCCTTATTCTCACCGAGAATCTCTCAACAGCAGTAATGATTTTTGGAATTAGTATACTTATTCTTTATATAGGTAGAGTTCCTGTTAGATTCCTGCTTGCTTACGTCGGTATCGCAATTGTCACTCTGCTGCTTGCTGCTTTTCTGATTTCAGTAATATGGCCTCATAATAACAGAGTTGAGGTCTGGAAAAATAGAATTGAAAACTATTTTTCATCAAAAGATGATAATCCGGATGAGGATTACCAGATAAACCAGGCAAAAATAGCTATAGCAACGGGTGGACTATTCGGAAAAGCTCCTGGTAAGAGCACCCAGAGAAACATGCTACCGCAATCGAATTCTGACTTCATTTTTGCAATTATTATTGAAGAATATGGCCTTCTTTTCGGTGCAGTTCCCATCATTTTGGCTTATATGATATTGCTTTTCAGAGGAATAGCTATTGCTAAAAAGTGCGAAACAGCTTTTCCTGCTTTTCTTGTGATGGGACTTACATTAATGATCGTTGTACAGGCTCTTATTAATATGCTTGTAGCTACCGGACTTCTTCCTGTCACCGGACAGACACTACCTATGATAAGCTGGGGACGTACTTCGGTACTTGTCATGAGTTTTTCCATTGGGGCTATTTTGAGCGTGAGCAGGGTGGTTTATGCACGGATAAGGAATGAGGAACTGACTGAAGAGGAAAAATTTGAAGAAGGAGACGAAAAAATATATGAACCGGCAAAAAAATAAAAGGGTGATTATCAGCGGAGGAGGAACCGGGGGGCATGTCTTCCCGGCAATAGCTATTGCAAATGCCCTGAAAAAACTCGAACCATCGTTGGAAATTCTTTTTGTCGGCGCTCTTGGACGCCTCGAAATGGAACTGGTTCCCAAAGCCGGTTATAATATTGTCGGACTTCCTGTTGCTGGAATAAACAGAAAAAATCCGCTTAAAAATATTTCTGTCTTATGGAAATTTATTAAAAGCCTGAGGACAGCAGGCACTATTCTAAGAGATTTTAAACCAGATGTTGTGGTAGGAGTTGGCGGATATGCAAGCGGACCTGTTCTAAAGAAAGCTCTGTCGATGAAAATACCGGTTTTAATCCAGGAACAGAACAGTTATGCAGGCATCACCAACCGGCTCTTTGCAAAAAAGGCATCTGTAATATGTGTGGCATATGACGGTATGGAAAAATATTTTCCGGCTTCCAGAATAATAAAGACAGGAAATCCTCTAAGGCAGTCGCTCGGTGATATTGAGGGATTGAAAGACGAAGCCTTGAGATATTTCAATATAAAAAGTGACAGACCTGTTATTCTGGTATTGGGAGGATCTCTCGGAGCGGGAAGCATAAATAAATGCCTGGCCGAAAATATTGAAAAAATCAGGGAGTCCGGTTTATACTGGATATGGCAAACAGGCAGGAATTATTTCGAGGATATTAATGCTCTGGTGAGTGTGACACAGTCAGGAAATATTTCTGTATATCCTTTTATTGAAAGAATGGACCTTGCATATTCTGCTGCAGACATAATTATTTCGCGTGCAGGTGCGGGGACTATTTCGGAACTCTGTCTGGTCGGTAAACCAGTAATTCTGGTACCTTCACCAAATGTTGCGGAAGATCATCAGACAAGAAATGCTATGGCTCTGGCCGAAAAAGAAGCAGCAGTTATTGTGAGAGACAGCGAGGTTAACCAGAAACTGATAGATGAAGTTCTTTCCCTTGCAGATGATATTGGGAAAAGAAACAAACTGTCGGAAAATATCCGAAAACTGGCAATGGCTGATGCCGACCTGAGAATTGCAGAAGAAGTTATTAAACTGATGGACAGATGATTGATTTTGAGAAAATTTCTGCAACGTACTTTGTGGGCATAGGAGGAATAGGAATGAGTGCCCTGGCAAGATATTTTCTGTCAAAAGGCTGCATTGTTGCTGGCTATGACAGAACCAGAAGCCCTCTAACAGAAACACTTGAGAAAGAAGGTTGCACGGTTTCATATACTGACGACCCACAGACTATTCCTCCTCTTTATACAGATATACTGCCGAAAGAAAAAATGTTGGTTGTCTTTACACCTGCCATTCCGCCTGAAAACAGAATTCTCGAATTTTTCAGGCGGGGCGGATATAACGTTTATAAAAGGTCGGAAGTGCTCGGGGAAATCTCAGGTCACACCGACACAATAGCCGTTGCAGGAACGCATGGGAAGACCTCTGTTTCAACACTTATTTCGCATATACTTTATTCATCACAAACTGGATGCTCTGCATTCCTTGGCGGAATATCCTGCAATTACGGAACCAATCTTTTACTCTCGGGCAGTCGCTTTACTGTGATGGAGGCCGATGAATACGACAGATCGTTCCACAGGTTGTCTCCGCTGTATGCTGTTATAACTTCGGCCGATGCCGACCATCTTGATATTTATGGAGACTACAGAACAATGCTTGAGGCATATAATGAATTCTGCAGGAAAATCCGACCCGGAGGATCTCTTATTCTGAATGAGTCAATAAAAAATGTTATAAAACCTCCTGATAATGTAAAGGTTTTTACTTATGGTTTTTCCAAAGAATGCTCATTCAGAATAGATAAAGTTAAAAGAGATGATGACTTTTATGTTTTTGACATTTCATATTTTGGTGGCGAATTGAAAAATCTGGCATACCGTTTTCCCGGTTTGAAAAATATTGAGAATGCTGCTGCCGCATCATCAGTGGCACTTCTCTGCGGAGTGGACGGAGAAGAAATCAGAAATGCATTGAAATCATTCAAGGGTGTAAGGAGAAGATTTGATATCCGTATAAACAAGCCGGGTCTGGTTTACATCGACGATTATGCACATCACCCTGAAGAAATAAAAGCTTTTATAACAGCAGTAAGGGAACATTACGGTAAAAGGAAGATCACTGCAATTTTCCAGCCTCATCTCTATTCCCGTACCCGCGACCATGCTGAAGGCTTTGCTGCCATACTCGATCAGCTTGATGAGGTCATTCTTCTGCCTGTATACCCTGCAAGGGAAAAACCTCTGGAAGGGGTATCATCAGAAATGATTTATGAGAGAATGAAATTGAAAAATAAGAAGATGCTGGAAATGAAAGATCTACCTGCAGCACTTGATGTGAAGAACCTGGATATACTCCTCACAATAGGAGCTGGAGATATTGACAGACTTGTTTCTCCAATTGAAGAAACCCTTAACCGGATGAGGTAAAGTATGAGGATATTAAAAAGAATATTGGTTTTTCTTGCCTCCAGTTATCTGGTTGTGGCACCTGTTTATCTGACATACCTCATAAGAAATGAGCGGTGTCGGGGAGTAAATATTTACGTTAACGAACTTCCTGATTTCAATCTTATTACAGAAAGGGAAATTTATGGAATTATTAACAGCGGCAATCCTTCCATAACGGGAACAAAATTAAAAGACCTGAGAATCTGTGATATAGAAGACCGATTGAAGAAACTCCAAGAATTGAGAGTTGTTGAGGTCTATTTTACGGTTGATGGCAATATTTCCATATATGTGCTTCAGAGGAATCCTATATTGAGGGTATTTGCAGCAGGTGGAGACTATTTTCTCGATGATGAGGGAGTTTTGATAAGGAAAAAGAGACCTGGTACACCCAGGCTCCATGTTGCAGGTGGTAACATCACTGTATCACAGAAGATGCTTAATGGTATAAGTGTACTGGATACTGCAATAAAAAAGAGTGTGCTTAAAGACATTTACCATATCATAAAATATATCAGGAACGACAGGTTCTGGTCGGCACAGATTGACCAGATATGGGTTGATGGTGAAAGCGAGATTAATCTCATTCCGAGAACGGGAAATCATATTATCCATCTGGGCTCAGCGGAAGATTTCGTTGGAAAACTCGAAAATCTTGAGGCTTTTTATACGAAGATTCTTCCTTTAGCCGGATGGGATGCTTATAAAAGAATAAACCTTGAATTCAAAGGACAGATAGTATGCAATAAATACCAGTAATTAATAATCATTTCTCAGCCATGAACAGAAAAGAAGAATATGTAGCAGCAGTCGACATAGGCACCACAAAAATTGTGGCAATTGTCGGGACCAGGAATGAAAACGGAAGGATAGAAATCCTGGGACTAAGCAAAGCTCCTTCACGAGGGGTTAAAAGAGGTGTCGTACTCAACATTGAAGAAACGGTTAATGCCATCGAGACAACCGTAAATGATGTGAAAAAACGTTCGGGGATTGACTTCAGCGAGGTTTTTGTAGGTATTGCCGGGCAGCATATCAAAAGCATGAAGAGCAGAGGTTACATCCTTCGCGACAATTATGAGGATGAGATAACAAAGGATGAAGTCTTCAGGTTGATAGAGGACATGTACAAAATCCATGTTGATATCGGGGAGGAGATAATTCATGTCATTCCCCAGAATTTCATAGTGGATAATGAAACCGGCGTCAAAAGCCCTATCGGTATGTGTGGAAGAAGGCTTGAAGCAAACTTCCATATCGTAATTGGACAGGTGGCAGCAGCCAAGAATATTGAAAAGTGTATAAGAAAGGCAGGGCTTTCTGTGAAGGATATGATACTTGAGCCACTTGCTTCATCTGACGCCTGTCTCACAGAGGACGAAAAGGAGGCTGGAGTTGCACTGGTTGACATTGGAGGCGGGACAACAGATATTGCTGTTTATTATGATAATATTATCAGACACACAGCTGTGATACCTTTTGGCGGAAACGTAATAACGAATGATATCAAGGAAGGCTGCCAGATACTTCATCGTTACGCCGAACAGCTTAAAATACAGTATGGTTCTGCCCTTGGAGACCTTGCACCCGACGACAAAGTTGTTGCAATACCCGGCATCAGCGGAAGAGACCCTAAAGAGATTTCTTTCAAGAGTCTTGCCTATATCATCCAGTCGAGGATGGAAGAGATAATTGATGCTATTTATTTCGAGATCCAGAACTCTGGATATGCCGACAAACTGGCAGCAGGCATGGTTATTACCGGAGGCGGGGCAATGCTCAGGCATCTGCCGCAACTGATGAAGTTCAAAACAGCTATGGATGTCAGGATAGGATTGCCTAATGAACACCTTGCGGGGCCGGGTAAAAATGAAATTAACCAGCCAATGTATGCAACAAGTGTTGGACTGATAATGAAAGGATTTGAATTTCTCGACACATACCATAAAACCTTTACTGCAGGTAAGAAAGGAGAGTTTGTCAGGCCTGAAAAACAGACTGTTACTGTTGACGAAAATGAAAACTTCAGCGAGGATGAAAAGGAAAACGAGGAAAAGGTATCGCTCACTGATAGAATAAAAAGCCTGCTGATGAAAATGTTTGAAATTGAAGATCAGAAAATAAGTTGATTACTGGTTTTTATCTGCTTAAATAGAGAAAATAACTTCATTGAAAAAAATAGTCCTATGGCTGAAGACATAATAAATTTTGACCTGCCCGTTGAGAGGTCATCAATAATCAAGGTAATTGGTGTGGGGGGTGGAGGCAACAATGCTGTTAACCATATGTACCGTAAGGGTATTAAGGATGTTAACTTTATTGTATGCAACACCGACCACCAGGCACTTGCCAACAGTCCGGTACCTGTGAAGGTTCAGATAGGTGAATCCCTAACCGAAGGTATGGGGGCAGGCAGCAGGCCCGACAAAGGGCGTCAGGCTGCCATCGAAAACCTCGACGACATAATGAAAGCCATTTCGGGCAATACCAAAATGGTCTTTATCACCACTGGCATGGGCGGGGGAACAGGGACCGGCGCTACACCTGTGATAGCTAAAGCTTGCAAAGAAGCCGGTTACCTCACTATCGCCGTCGTTACAATACCTTTTAAATCGGAAGGAAAGACAAAAATAAAACTTGCAGTTGAGGGGGTGAACGAACTTAAAGACAATGTTGATTCACTTCTTGTGATAAACAATGAAAAACTGAGGGAGATTTATGGCGACCTGCCCGTATCGGCAGCCTTTGCCAAAGCTGATGACGTACTGACCACCGCGGTGAAAGGAATAGCTGAAATAATTACAGTTACAGGATATATTAACGTCGATTTTGCCGATGTGGAAACAGTAATGAAAAACTCAGGCGTTGCACTTATGGGAATGGGTGTGGCATCGGGCGAAAACAGGGCAATAAAAGCCCTCGAGAATGCTCTTTCTTCACCTTTGCTGAACTCAAACGACATTACCGGTGCAAAAAGCATACTGTTAAATATTATGACAGGAAGCGGTGAATATGAACTTACCATGGATGAACTGGGTGAAATAACCGATTATATGTATGATGTGGCTTCTGATGATGCCCTGATTATCAGAGGTCTTTCGATAGACCCCTCACTGAAGGAAGAGATAAGTGTGACAGTCATTGCAACCGGATTCGAGCCTAACAGTATTTTCCAGCCATATAAGCCTCCAAAACCACAGGTTGTTACCCTTTCAACACCAAAACCTGCCGAAACACCTTCAAATCAGGATGAAGAATTCAAGGAAACTTTTGTAGTACACCAGAAATCTCCCCGTACAATTGTATCCGATATAGATGACGGACTTCAAACCAAACTCGATTTCGGACTTTTCGACCAGGAGGCTGATCAGGTAAAACCGGAACAGAAGGAAAAGAACTCAGCCAGGTCAGAGTCAACCCTGCGCCGCATAAAATACATGCAGAACATGCTCAAGAAAGAAGGCTTTTCAAGCCTTACAATGAAGGATAACATTGAAGCCCTTGAAGATGTGCCAGCGTATGTAAGAAGAAACATGAACATCGGACAGCCTGAAAAAAAGGCAGGAAACAAGATTTCTAAATTTACATTGAGTACCGATGAAGATGAGGGTCCGGTACTAAGAGAGGATAATCCATACCTTAATGATAATGTAGATTAATGCCGGGGAAATCAACCATACTGGCACTGACAGTTTTGTTTTCCGGGTTTGTAATTTCAGCTCAGGAGAAGGAAGCTTCACGTCCGCCCACAACAGTCCAGTGGTCCCTTTCCAAAGATTTTACAGAAGAAATTAACATTCCACTCGACACCCTTTTCCCACTTTTTCACCGCTATCGGATTGCCGACAAATATTCCCCTTTCAACGCATGGATGGGCAATTACGGTCAGCCCCTGTACCAGATAAATTTCTTCGACAGGATAACAAATCCTGATATGTTCCTTTACAGGTACTATTACCCTTTCATGTACCTTCCGAGCAATCCTGTCTTTATGAACACCCGTGTTCCTTTTACCGAAATGGTGTTTACATATGCAGGACCAAGGGAGATGGCTGACCAGACATTCCGCATAAGACACTCTCAGAATGTAAACAGATACCTTAACTTCGGACTTATTTACGATATCATTTACAGCCTCGGACAATACAGTTACCAGAGAACTGATGACAAGTCATTCACATTTTTTTCGTCGTATACGGGTCAAAAGTATAAACTATATTTTTCATCGGGCATTAACAGTTTGACGACATTTGAGAATGGTGGTATAACCGATGAGGAACAGCTTAAAACATTTAAAACACGAGATGTTGAAGTACGACTGGGAGCCCTGAATAAGGCCAGAAATGTACTGAAAAACAGCAACATTCTTCTTGTCCAGCGGCTGTCCTTAACCGGGAAGCCACAGAAAAGGGATTCTATTTCTACTCCACGTGAAGGAATCAGAGGACTTAATGGAACTATTTCTCACATATTCATTTGGGAAAGAACCAGAAGATCATATTCTGATTCTTATCCTCTTTCAGGGTTTTATGATACTTCACACATTTATATAAGCCGTACGGTAACATTCGATTCGCTGTCGGAACGCAGCATAAAGAATACCTTAAGGTTTGATTTTTCCACTGATCCTGAAAGAAAATTCAGACTTGGAGGAGGAGTTGGAATAAGCAATGAACTTTTCAGATACAGCCAGATTGTTCCTTCTGCCGGAAGCCCGCCTTCCGATACTGTTCACTGGACCCACCATAATAATCTTTTGAAGGGCAGCCTTTTCAATGATATAGGTGAAAAATTCAAATGGAGAGCTACAGGGGAACTTTATCTTACAGGTTACAGGGCTGGAGATTTTATTGCTGATGGATATATCTACAAGGTTTTCGGTCAGAAAGAGAAAGGGATATCATTAAAGATTACTGGCGGTTTTTCCTCTGTAAAACCTTCTGTATGGGTGTTCCGCTGGGGAAGTAATCATTTTGTATGGGACAACAACTTTCTTAAAGAGTTCAGAGTAAATGCAGGTGCGGAGGTGTCATATCCTTACCGCCGACTGAATACAAGGTTTAATTATACCGTAATCGATAATTTTACAGATTTTGGTCCGGATTCCATGCCTGCTCAGCACAGGGGTGGGCTTTCGGTTGCCGCACTCTATGGAGAAAAAGAATTGTCGTTGTGGAAGTTTCACCTGTCAAACCAGATACTTATTCAAAAATCCAGCAACCGTGATATACTCGACCTTCCTCTTATTACATTGCGAACAGCAGGTTTTTTTGAACATAACTTCTATTTCAAATTAACGGGCGGAAATCTTAATACCCAGATTGGAGTTGAACTTTTTTATAACACAAAATATTACGGATACGGTTATGTTCCGGCAACAGGTTCATATTTCAGACAAAATAAAACACTCATCGGAAATTACCCTTACATCAATGCTTTTCTCAATGTAAAGATCAAACGCACCCGCGTATTTTTGGTTCTTGACCATATCAATTCCGGCTTTACAGGCTATAACTATTTTATGGTACCCGGTTATCCCATGAATGTCAGGGCATTCAGATATGGATTAGCCTGGACTTTTTATGATTAAAAAAATTACTATCTTTGCGCCCTGATTTGAAGGGATAAATTAAAAAGGAAGAATATTGATAAAGAAGGCATTAATTTTAGTACTGGTTCTTTTATTAATTGGGTCGTGCAATTTCAGAACAGAGGTCAGGGAAAAAGCCCCTGCAGTTTATGTTTCTGACCTGGATCAGCTACGCGCAAGAGGAAAGATTATAGCTGTAACTGACTTTAATTCAACAAATTATTTTATATATCGCGGTACCCCTATGGGGTTTCATTACGAACTGCTCAAATCGTTTTCCGATTATACAGGCATTAATATTGAAGTAATTACATCGGGCGATATTAATAAGTCGGTTGAATTGCTTAATTCAGGTGATGCAGATATCATCGCCGTTGATCTTTCAATGAATTCTGAAAGAAAAGAGCAGATAAGTCTTACGCTTCCGCTTAACAGGTCCGGGCAGGTACTTGTTCAGCGAAAGCCAAACCGCTGGACTTCGATGAGTGGTGATGAAATTGATAAATTTCTTATAAGAAATATTACATCACTTACGGGGAAAATGGTATATGTTCAGGCAGGTTCTAATTCGGCACTCTTGATAAACCGTCTTAACCGTTCGCTTGGTAATAAATTCACCGTAATAGAAGTTCCGTTTGAAGCTGAAAAAATAATTACGCTTGTTGCAACCAGGAAGATTGATTATGCAGTTTGTGAGGGTAATCTGGCACAGGTTAATGCACGTTACTATCCTGTTCTGGACATCTCTACAGTAGTTGGAGAACCTGAAGAACTTGCATGGGGGGTAAGGAAAGAAGGGTCTGAGAAACTTGTTGCAGCTCTTAATGAATGGATAGGAACAATAAAATCAAATGGCCTTCTTTCAATACTGAAGGCTAAATATTATAGTAATGATAATTTGACCAGGATTTTTAAGAGCGATTATTACACGCTTAACACCGGTAAGATTTCACCATGGGATCTTCAAATAAAAAGGTATAGCGAGACAATAAACTGGGACTGGAGACTTCTTGCTTCGTTAATTTATCAGGAATCGAGATTTAAATCAAATGCAGTCTCGTGGGCTGGTGCTCACGGACTTATGCAGGTAATGCCTGAAACCGGAGAAAGATTTGGCGTGGACGTTACTTCTTCACCAGAGAATAATTTAAGAGGCGGGGTGCTTTATCTGCAACACATTCAGAAATATTTTGAAGACAAAATACCTGACGAAGGGGAAAGAATTAAATTCGTACTTGCTGCCTATAATGCCGGAATAGGTAATATTCTTGATGCAATGAGGCTTGCAGAAAAATATGGTAGAAACCCATTACTATGGGACGATAATGTTGCCTATTTCTTGTTAAAAAAATCAGACCCGGAATACTATAACGACCCGGTGGTAAAACACGGTTATTGCAGAGGCTCTGAGCCTGTTAATTTTGTAGCTGAAATACTTGCAAGATACTCTGAATACCGTAACTTCATTCCCTGATTTACCTGGCTAATTCTTTTATTTTATCGGAAAACCTGCTGAAATATTTCCAGTTCAGCTAATCAAATCTTATTGCTTTGACAGGGGTTATTCTACTTACAAGTTGTGCGGGAATAAGCAGGACAAGTACAATTATTGCCATTGTACCGAGATTCAAAAGAAGAATATGAACAGCTTCCAGGTTAATTGGAACTGTTTTTAAGTAGTATGAAGAGGGATCGAGAGATATTAAACCTGTCCACAGCTGAAGAGATGCCAGCCCAATTCCAATAATATTCCCCCAGAAAAGACCCTTAACGATAAGATATACAGCCTGATAAAGAAATACTTTCATTATTGTGCCATCTTCCGACCCGAGTGCTTTAAGAATACCTATCATATTTGTTTTTTCAAGTATAAGGATAATAAGACCCGAAATCATGTTGAAGCCCGATACTACAAGCATCAGAACGATTATAACTATCACATTTGTATCCTGAAAGTTGAGCCAGTCGAAAATCTGTGGGTATTTCATCCTGATATTGGTAACTTTGACTTTGGGTTCATTCTCACTGATTCTGTAACCTATTACATCTCTTACCGCCTGGGTCATTATATCGAGCCTGTTGAAATCATCAATAAAGATTTCGAATCCGCTGACCTCGTCATTTTTCCATCCGTTGAGCCTCTGTATATGTTTAATGTCGCAGAAGATGTAGATTTTATCGAATTCTTCAAGACTGGTTTCGTATATTCCTGAAATTGTGAATTTCCTCATTCTCGGTGGATCCTGTACAAAATGCATGGCGAAGGAATCGCCGGTTTTCAGCTTCAGCATCGAAGCAATTTTTTTTGAAATAATTACGCTGTTTGTTGTGGCTGTATCGGTAACGCTGAATACTGAACCGTCGACAATAAAAGTTTTGAAATAACTCCAGTCGAAATCGGATCCGATGCCTTTCAGAACCACTCCCTGTATATCTTCATCGGTTTTTATGATACCGGCTTTGGTGGCAAATACTTCAACATGCTTTATGCCCGGCATGTCTTTTATTTTTGGTATAAAAGAGAGGTTTGTGCTAACCGGTGCCGTTTCGTAAGAAATATTGGAATCAAAATTGACTATCTGGATATGTGAACCAAACCCTACAACCTTATCAGTAATCTGCTGCTTGAAACCTGTCAGGATGGCTACTGCAAGAATCATCACAGCAATACCTATGGCTATTGCAGCAATGGCAATTACATTGATGGGCTTTGAGAACGATGCTCCTTCCCGTCTGCCTTTGATGAGCCTTTGTGCAATAAAATAAGGCAAATTCATTTTTCCCAGATAAGATTTCAAATTTAACAATTTGCATTAACAAGATGATTGCTTTTAAAAAAACACGTATCTTCATATGCCATTGGCTGTAGTGAGACACTCTTTTAACATGGTAGTGACCTGGCCGGAAAAATGGAAATAATAGGATTTTTCAAAAAAGATTTCTTTATGAAAGTTAAGAAATTGATTCTGATATTTCTCTGCCTTTCATCGATTGCCTGCGCGACAAACAGTCGTAAGGTGATAACAGGAGATATGAGGCCAGAGGTGTACATGAAATTTCTGAAAGGGAAGAAGGTTGCGGTAGTGGCTAATCAGTCATCGTTGGCGGGAGATAAGCACGTTGTGGACAAGCTTATTGCTGAAGGGATCGACATCAGGCTCATTTTTGCTCCTGAACATGGTTTCAGAGAGCTAGCTGATGCCGGTAGCAAAATACAGAATGGAAAAGATCCACAAACCGGAATACCAATTGTGAGCCTTTATGGTAAGATTTATAAACCATCTCCGGAGCACCTTAGCGGAATAGATGTGGTTGTGTACGACATTCAGGATGTGGGGGCACGTTTCTATACCTATATTTCAACAATGCATTATGTTATGGAAAGCTGTGCCGAAAATGGTGTGACATTTGTGGTTTTTGACAGGCCAAATCCGAATGGTTTTTATGTTGATGGAAATCTGCCTGATACTGCTTACAGGTCGTTTGTCTGCATGCATCCGGTGCCTGTTGTTTATGGTATGACCCCGGGTGAATATGCCATGATGATTAACGGTGAGGGATGGTTAGCAGGAGGCAGACAATGCGACCTGAAAATTGTAAAATGTAAAAACTATACACACAACACCTATTATGAACTTCCTGTAAGGCCTTCACCTAATTTGCCCAATCAAACAGCTGTATATCTTTACCCTTCACTCTGTTTTTTTGAAGGAACTGTGATTTCATGCGGTAGAGGAACAGATTTCCCTTTTCAGGCATTCGGACATCCTTTACTGCCCGACAGAGGCTTCAGTTTCACCCCGCGCAGTGTTCCGGGAGCTACAAATCCCCCTTTGTTAGGGCAAAAATGTTACGGAATAGACTTACGAAATGCAATAAAAGAAGGCCTTGTACCATCTAAGGAACTCAATCTCAATTGGTTGCTGACAGCATACCGGGAATTTCCAGATAAGGAAAAATTCTTTAACAATTATTTCGATGTACTTGCCGGTGGTCCTGAGCTAAGAGAACAGATTATAAAAGGCATGAATGCCGGTGAAATACGGCAATCGTGGAGAGAAGACATTGAGAAATTTATGAAAGTAAGGAGCAAATATCTTCTCTATAAATAATTTTAGCTTTCCCTGCCCGGATAAACTTTCAATGCTTTGGCAAGTACTTCAACAGCATTTTTTAAATCGGCGGTATTCAGCACATAAGCAATTCTGACTTCATTTTTTCCCATGCCCGGAGTTGAATAAAAGCCCGAGGCAGGAGCAACCATAACTGTCTGGTTTTTATATTCAAACTCTTCAAGAAGCCATTGTGCAAAACGTTCGGCATCATCAACAGGCAATTTTACAACAGTGTAGAAAGCTCCTTTTGGTTTGGGACAATATACGCCGGGTATTTTATTTAGAGCTTCCACAAGGAAATTTCTTCTGTTCGTATACTCGTGTTTAACTTCGGCAAAGTATTCTGGCGGGGTATCGAGAGATGCTTCTGCAACCACCTGCCCCAGTCCCGGTGGACAGAGTCTTGCCTGAGCAAATTTAAGTGCAGTATCAAGTACTTCTTTGTTTCTTGTAACTATTGCCCCGATTCTTACACCGCACTCGCTGTAACGCTTTGAAACTGAGTCGAGCATAACAACATTTTGCTCAATGCCTTCAAGTTTCATCGACGAAAAATGTTCAGCCCCGTCGTAGCAAAATTCCCTGTAAACTTCATCGCAGAAAAGAAAAAGATCATGTTTTTTAATTATATCCCGCAAAATGTAAAGTTCTTCTTTAGTATAGAGATATCCAGTTGGATTATTCGGATTGCATATTATTATACCTTTTGTTTTCGCAGTGATTTTTTTCTCAATCTCGCTCATTGGTGGCAGTGCAAAGTCGTCTTTTATGTATGAAGTAACAGGCACGATCTTAATTCCTGCAGCAGTTGCAAATCCATTATAATTTGCATAAAATGGCTCGGGAGTAATAACTTCTTCTCCAGGGTTAACACATGTCATGAGCGCAAATAATACAGCCTCAGAACCTCCTGTTGTAACTAAAATATTAGTATAATCAATATGTATGCCTATTGAGTTGTAATATCCTGCAAGTTTTCGGCGGTACGATTCATTCCCTGCTGAATGGGTATATTCCAGAATTCTGAGGTTCAGATTCCTGATGGCATTAAGAGCAACATCGGGAGTGGGAATATCCGGTTGTCCGATATTGAGGTGATAAACTTTTATCCCGTTCCGTTTTGCCTGCTCGGCATAGGGTACAAGCTTCCTTATAGGTGATGGAGGCATTTCCCTGCCTTTCTGAGATATTGATGGCATAATAAATTTAATTATAGTCAGTGTGCAAATGTAAAGAATTTGAAATAAGTAAAAGATTATTTAAAACATAAATTGATAGATATCATTAAGACTTAATTACAACAGGTTGCATATTTAATTAGGTCGAAATGCTTTCTGTCAAGTAATATCACTGTTTTTTTATAATTTTGCAGCTTTGTAATTACTGCAAATACCATTTTTCAGATGATGAATATTCCTTCGAGATACGATCCACGCAAGACTGAAGACAGGTGGTACAGTTACTGGATGCAGCATGGATTTTTCAGAAGTGTACCGGATGATAGGGAGCCTTATACCATTGTGATTCCCCCGCCCAATGTTACAGGGGTATTGCATATGGGACATATGCTCAATAATACCATTCAGGATGTTCTGATCCGAAGGGCAAGGATGCTCGGAAAGAATGCATGCTGGGTTCCGGGTACCGACCATGCTTCGATAGCCACTGAAGCAAAAGTGGTGGCAAAATTAAAGAGTGAAGGAATTGAAAAAAGGGATCTCACAAGGGAAGAGTTTCTTAAACATGCATGGGAATGGACACATAAACATGGAGGAATAATTCTTGAGCAGCTTAAGAAGCTGGGTGCCTCATGCGATTGGGAAAGAACTCTTTTTACAATGGACGAAAAGAGATACCGTTCGGTAATAAAAGCATTTGTTCAACTATATAACAAGGGTCTGATATACAGAGGTGTAAGAATGGTCAACTGGGACCCCGAAGCCAGAACTGCCGTTTCCGATGAAGAAGTTATTTATACAGAAGAGCAATCGAAGCTTTATTATGTAAAATACCGTATAGCAGGTACGGATGACTTCATTACCGTTGCCACCACAAGACCCGAAACAATACTGGGAGACACAGCAGTATGCGCCAATCCTCGCGATAAAAGGTATAAATATCTTGCAGGCAAGAGGGTTATTGTTCCAATGGCAGAAAGGGAGGTGCCATTTATTTTTGACGATTATGTTGACATGGAATTCGGAACCGGCTGTCTTAAGATAACCCCGGCACATGACATTAACGACTATGAGATTGGACTGCGGCATAACCTGCCTATGATTGATATTTTCAATGATGACGGCACTCTGAGTGAAAAAGCAGGAAAGTTTATAGGGCAGGATCGTTTCAGGGCAAGGGAGCTGGCAGAGGAAGAACTTAGGAGAACGGGACATCTTGTAAAAGTGGAAAAATATACAACCAAGATAGGCAGGTCGGAAAGAACAAATGCGGTAATTGAGCCAAAGCTTTCGGTTCAATGGTTTCTTAAAATGAAGGAGATTTCAGTTCCTGCACTTAATGCTGTACTGACGGGTGAAGTGATGCTTCATCCTTCAAAGTTCAAAAATCTTTACCGTCACTGGATGGAGAATGTTCGCGACTGGTGCATAAGTCGCCAGCTCTGGTGGGGTCACCGCATTCCTGCATGGTATTATAATGATAATGAATTTGTTGTGGCAGAAACTGAAGAGGAGGCTCTTGAGCTTGCCCGCAGGAAGACAGGAAACAAGCACCTTACATTAAAAGATTTGCGGCAAGATGAGGATGTACTCGATACATGGTTCTCATCGTGGCTGTGGCCGATAACATGCTTCGACGGAATAAATAACCCCGGCAACCCCGACATGAAATATTATTACCCGACGAGCGACCTTGTAACTGCACCCGAGATACTATTCTTCTGGGTTGCCAGAATGATTATTGCCGGATACGAATTTACAGGAAAAAAACCTTTCAGCAATGTGTATCTCACAGGCATTGTGAGAGATCAGCAGCGCAGGAAAATGTCGAAGTCGCTGGGTAATTCGCCTGAACCTCTTGAGCTAATCGAAAAATACGGTGCAGATGGTTTAAGGGTCGGTATGTTGCTTTGCTCCCCAGCTGGAAATGATCTCCTGTATAACGATAGCTTGCCTGAACAGGGAAGAAATTTTGCAAATAAGATCTGGAATGCTTTCAGACTTGTGAAAAGCTGGAAGATTGACGAAAAAATAGCACAGCCCGAAGCTTCAGCCCTGGCAGTGGAATGGATGGAGGAAATGTTTAACCGTACTCTGGGAGAAATTGACTCCGACTTCCGAAAATACAGGATATCAGAAGCTCTGATGAAAACCTACAAGCTCTTCTGGGATGAATTCTCGGGTTGGTATCTCGAAATTATAAAACCTGAATATCAGAAACCTGTGGATCTTAAAACATATAATGCCACAATTTCAATTTTTGAAAGACTGATGCAGGTTATTCATCCTTTCATGCCATTCATTACAGAGGAGATATGGCACCTGATTTCTGAAAGAAAAGAAGGCGAAAGTATTATGGTTAGCAGGATGCCGGTCCATAAAAAACATCACGACCGATTCATTCACAGGTTTGAAGTGGCTAAGGAAATAATAAGTGCCATCAGGGCAATACGAAAGGAGAAAAACATTCCTCAGGCTGATAAGCTTGACCTGTATATAAAAACTGACAACAGCTACGATGGCTACTATCTTCCGGTTATAAGAAAAATGTGCAACCTGAATGAAATAAAATATACTGAAGAGAAAGTACAGGAAGCCATATCATTTTTGGTGAGGACAATTGAATATTATATTCCTGTCAGGACGAAAGTTGATACTGCAGAGGAACTCAAAAGAACAAGGGAAGAGCTTGAATATACGAAAGGTTTTCTTGCCATTGTGATGAAGAAGCTTGATAATGAGAAGTTTATCAGGGGTGCACCGTCGGATGTGGTTGAACGTGAGAGAAAGAAACAGGCAGACGCCCTTGTAAAGATTAAAGCACTGGAAGAAAAGATAAAGGAACTGGAAAACAGATAATTGTCAGGGGGCAATTTTAAGCAGAATGTAGTTATCGTTTACTTTTACAATCTTCCAGTTGTTATTCATTATTATATGCCACCCATCGCCGTAATAGTGATTTTTTGTCTCTTTCATATTTTTTGCAGGTAGTCTGATATATTTAAGGTTATAGGAAACAAGGCAACCCCCTTTATCGACAGTGAGTTTTCCCCAGTTGTCTGCAACCCTTATTGAATTATATATAGTTCCCAGGGTATCGAGCGATCTGATATCTTCCGGTTCAAAATCAAAATAGGGGCTTTCAAGCTCAATTGTAACAACTGGTTTTTCAGTGAACCTCGATAGTTGCCTGCGGATCCTCTCCCTTATTTCATTCATCCTCTGTTCTTCTTCTTTATAGATGTTGTCCACATCATATACCAGTGCAAGGCTTCCTGCGACATCCCGGTAAATAGCAGGTGTCTGAAGATTGAAATACTCTATTGCAATTTTTCCAAGATCGGCTGTATCTGAAATCAGAAGTGGTTTAATGTCGAAACCACCGGTGTAGAGAAGATAGCTGTAAGTGCTACCTATGATTGAACCATATGCTCTCGAAAATGACGGAAATCTGTATACTATTTCTAAATTTTCCAGAAATCTTTGTTTTGCCTCTTCCGGCGAGTTTGCACAGAGCAATATTGAAGTAAGCATTGAGAGTCCTTCGTAAATTTCAAACCTGTTTTCTTCTTTAATTGAGGAAGGGAATAATTCTCTTCTAGCCCCCCTGAAGATAATAGCATCTCTAAGGTAATTGACAAAACTATTGCTGTCAGCTTCGAGGGTTTTTTTCAGAGCCCTGAATTCCAGTTTCAGCCAGATACGTGCGAACCTGTCGTCCATTGAGCGGAAGGCTGAACGTTCAAGAATTACTCCATGATTTTTCTGCAGGCAATGAAAAAGAGCATTTATAGCTGACGTTTTAATCCGGTATGGATCTTCTCGGGGTGGAAGTGGAACCATGGCATAAGTAATTCCGCCTATTTCCACTGCAGAATTCTCTATTAATCTTTCTCTGGGGAAAATTCCCTGGTAGACTCCGTCTTTTAATTTCAGCTGGCCTTGGTTATCAGGTTTGTTTGCAAACAATCTTCTTGTTGGACGGTCGACAAATACTACCGGACCTGCAAGATTTTCGCCCCATAACCTTCCTCTGTCTGCTTCGCATATCGAATCTAATGCCCTGAAGTATGTCAGAGCCTTTTCGGCATTGAAATATATATCTGGATTGTTATCAGGTTTGGAACAACTTGCTGCCAGGATAATAATCTGAATAAAAAACCATTTTTTCATGCCTGATTTTTAGATAGCCAAAAGTAATTAAATTTTGTTAAAGTGTTAATAATTCCTAAATGGGCTTTAGAAAAACCATTATTTAATTTAAAGGTCTATTGTTGACTTGTTAAAGCTTTGAGGCTCATATCGATGCTTTTGAGGTGATGTGTCAGGGCTCCCACTGAAACGTAATCAACTCCGCATTCAGCATAACTGCGGACATTATCAAGGTTTATTCCACCCGATGACTCTGTTTCATATCTTCCAGCAACAAGCTCAACAGCTTTTCTTGTTTCTTCAACGCTGAAATTATCCAGCATTATACGGTCAACACCCCCGGTTGCGAGAATTTTCTTTACCTCATCTAAATTTCTTGCCTCAATTTCAATTTTTATGTTTTTCCCTGTCCGTTTTATGAAATCTTTTGTTCTGGCTATAGCATTTTCTATTCCTCCTGCATAATCAATATGGTTGTCTTTAAGCATTATCATGTCGTAAAGACCCATTCTGTGGTTTTCTCCACCGCCAATCCTTACTGCTTCCTTTTCAAGAAACCTCATTCCAGGTGTTGTTTTGCGGGTGTCAGTCACTTTTGTTTTGAGACCTTCAAGCCGTTTGACATAAGCCCTCGTTACAGTGGCAATTCCGCTCATCCTCTGGAGAATATTCAGCACAAGTCTTTCGGATTTTAGAATTGAATGGATATTTCCGGAAACAATAAATCCTATCGTGCCTTTCTGAACTTCGTCGCCGTCGTTAATAAAGAGATCCAGACTTAGTGATTCGTCAACTATCGAATATATTCTGCGCACAACAGCCAGTCCTGCTATCACACAGTTTTCTTTCACAATGAGTCTTGCACGGCCTCTTTCTTCAGGAGGAATGCACGCAGATGATGATACATCTCCCTCTCCAATATCTTCATCAAGGCAGCGTAAAATAAAATCTTTTAAAATGTCATTTTGATTCATCAGGATCAATGCGTATCTGATGTATAAGAAAATCAGAGCCTACCTTCTTGAGAAGAAAATAAACCCTGAAATTGTTTTTTTCTGTCCTCAGATTACCTATTGCATACTGTGCATCACTTGTACCACCCTGGTGTTTAACAATAAATTCCCTTGGACGGTAAGTTGAGAAAAAATCTTTCAATATGGTTTCTGCAACATTTTTTTTGTAGAAATCTTCCTTGCCCTGTAGCATTATCTGGCATGTAGAATTCAAATATCTTGACATGTCGGCTGCATTGCCCGTTCTGAAAGCTGTGATTATTTCCGGGGGTATCCTCGTCTGCTCCTGTGCCATAGAAATGGCCAGAGTCAGAACCAGAAAAAATGATGAAAAAAATAACTTTTTATACATCTCGTTGATATTGTAATTTTTACCTTTCACTTCAGAATATGCAAATTTAAACAAATTCTTTTATCAAAACCTTTTAAATGAATACTGATTACCGGTTCTGTGCACCGGTATTATTGTTATTTTTGTTTTGCATAGCAAAAATTGTGCTGAATTCTGATGAAGATTGTATTATTGCAAACAGGCAAAACAGCTGATAAATATATTTCCGAAGGTGTAGCGGATTATTTGGCGCGTATCACCAGGATGACAGGTTTTGAAATTATTACTGTTCCCGACCTGAAGTATACCGGAAAAATGCCGCCCGCAGAGCAGACACTGAGGGAAGGCAGGGCAATACTCAATTGTATCCGGAACGATGATTATGTAGTATTGCTCGATAGAAAAGGCAAAGCTCTTGATACGATTGAATTTGCAAACGAACTTCAGAAGTTATTACTTATGCCTAAAAAAAGAGTGCTTTTTCTGATTGGTGGAGCATGGGGTGTTTCGGAGGAGGTGTATAAAAGAGCAAATTTTATTCTGTCGTTGTCTAAAATGACTTTTTCCCACCAGATGGTACGGTTATTGTTTATGGAACAACTATATAGAGCGTTGACTATAATTAAAGGAATTCCATATCATCATGAATGATGCTGCTATTAATTACACTGAATTATGAAATTTAAGATGAAGATCACCGGCTTTCTGGTTGCAGCAATAGTTTCAACTGCCTTTGCCTTTCTGGCAGAGTCGGTTTACAAAAGCGACCTGGAATACCGGATCAGGACAAAACGTTTCAATAAAATCCTTGTTGCCAAAGAGACAATTGCAGAGGAGTGCCTTGGTAACCTGAAGAATATTCTTGAAAAAGGAGAGGAATTCGGTTCAATTTCGAACAGCGGCATCAATAAGATAATAAAAGAGGAAGGAATTACCATACTTGAATATCTTGACGGGAAACTTGTCCACTGGACCGACAATAGCTTTGAGGTACCTGTTGTATATGATGATTCCCTTTTCTCAAAGAGATTTGTCTTCATCCACAACGGGTGGTTTATTCCGAAAAAAATTAATGCAGGACGTGAGATAATAATTACCCTTCTGAGAATAAGAAGTGAATATGGTTTTGAGAATGACCTCGTCCGTAACGGTTTTGTGACGGCTTTCAGGGTGCCTGAAGGAACAGGCTTATCTTTTGATGAAGACAGCAAATACCCTGTATATAACAAAGAGGGAATTAAACTCTTTAACCTTGTATGGCCTGACAAAAAGGGAATAACACTGTTTGCCGTTTTCCCGGTCAGCATGTGGCTGATTTCATTTTTACTTATAATTCTGATTGTACTCAAAACTGCAGAAATAATTGCTTTAAAAGGAAGGGGCCTCTTCGCTTTCCTGTTTTCGATTGTATTTTTTACTGTTCTATATTTAATTATATTGTTTTTTATCAGGTATTCTGTATTTGAGAAAACAAGGCTATTTTCGGGATATCTCTTCTCATACGGTAAATTTATTCCTTCCCTGGGACATCTGATGGTTTTGAGTATATTACTTTCAGTATCCGCCAACATATTCTACAGATTCATTCAGCTGAAGTTTTCTGAGATTAAAAGTAAAACGGGATTTATTGCCGCCCTCTCTATTTCCTTTATTATCGGAGTATTAATTCTTTCAGCCTGTCATATTATTTTGACTGAGCTTATATTTGATTCCAACATAGTTTTTGAACCTTACAGGGTACTGGAGCTAACGCCTGATACGCTCGCGGGTTATATCACAGTTTTGATACTGATGGTAACCCCGGTCCTTTTTATGATGAAAGTTATTCACGAAGCAGTAGATTTTGCATCAAATAAGGTTCTTTTCGTTCTGTTTGCTGTTGCATTGATTTTTATGGGAGTAATAGCTGCAGTGTTGAAAACTGACATATCAATGCTCGTTGTTTTTTATATAGCACTGGTTTCAGCAATATGTTACTTTCTGAAGAAGAAAACAATAACTTTTAACCTTACAGTATTTGTATCGGTATTTTTTGCCCTTTATGCTCTTTATTACGTAATAAAGCTCTCAGAGAAGAAATCCATGGAGCAGAGGAAGGTGCTGGCTGTTGCTTATTCAACCGAGCACGACCCTGTAGCAGAACATTTGCTAATTGACTTGTGGCCATCACTTTCATCCGATACAATTCTAAAGAAGATGGTATGCAGGGAGTTTGCTACTCAAAATGAAATAGATACTATAACATATTATTTGCATAATAATTATTTCGGAGGTTACTGGGGTAATTTTTTCCTTTCAGTGGTATCTTGCCGTCACGATTCTCCTCTGTGGATATCTTCAGAAGAGAAGATGATTGACAAGTGTTTTGATTTTTTCAGGGAACGGATTGAAAAATACGGACATCAAATTACAGGAACAGAATTTTATTTTCTGGAAGGGCAGGGAGGAAGATCGTACTATCTTGGAAATATATTCTATGACCTTGCTGATGGAGGCAGAAAAGGACTATTTATCGAACTTTATAACGATATAGGTTCCTTCCAGGAAGGATATTCTGAACTGCTTCTTGATAAAAAATATCAGGGCTATTACCGTCTTAAGTATTATTCATTTGCAAAGTATATAAACGGAAACAGGGTCTTAAGAACCGGTGATTTTCCTTATGATAAAACTGATGATGCTTATATAGACAGGGAGCAGGATTTCAGGGTATTCAACAGGGAAGGCTACAAGCATCTTCTTTACCGGAGTGGAAATGTAACTGTAATGATCAGCAGTAAAAGAATCTCTTTTACAGATGTACTGATATCATTTGCCTACATTTTTGCCTTTACCCTACTGTGTCTTAATTTTGTTCTGTTTCTGGTAAGAAGGCCTTCACTGAAAAGTCTTATTTATTTGAATTTCAGGCAGAAGCTTCAGGTTTCATTTATTTCGGTTTTGCTTTTGTCGTTTGTTTGTGTGGGTGTTATTGTTGCAGTATTCAGTGTGAATCAATATAAAAACAGGCATCTTGAAACCATTAAAGAGAAGGTAAATTCTATTTATACGGAGCTCGATGACCGACTTGCTGAAGAGCCTGATCTGGCAGCCGACTGGAGGGATGCAGCAAATCCTTCGCTGAATGAATTTCTTATAAAACTATCCAATGTGTTCAATACAGATATAAATCTTTACGACAGAAATGGTTATCTGATGGCTACATCGCGGCCAGAAGTGTTTTACCGCAACCTGACAAGCTGGCGGCTCAATATGGATGCATTTATAAATCTTGAAAATCTTACAAAAAGTGAGTATATCCAGCGTGAGAAAATAGTATCACTTGAATATTTATCGGCATATGTCCCATTCTATAATGAGCAGGGCAATCTGCTTGCATATCTTAACCTTCCATATTTCAGGATGGAGAGTGTGCTGGCACGTCAGATATCAAATGTGATTGTGGCGGTGGTGAATTTCACACTTCTTATTATAATAATCACAATGGTTATAGCTGTTTTGATAAGTCGGCGACTTACAGCTCCGCTGAGGATGTTGAGTGAAGGACTTGCCTCGGTGCAACTTGGGAAAAAGAGCGAACATCTTGTATATAGGGGTCATGATGAAATCGGGGAGATGGTCAGCCAGTATAACCGGATGGTTGATGAGCTGCAGGAAAGTGCCCGAAAACTTGCCGACTCGGAAAGGGAATATGCATGGAGGGAAATGGCAAAACAGGTAGCACATGAAATCAAGAACCCTCTCACACCTATGAAACTGAATGTTCAGCAGCTTTACAAATCATGGAAAGATGGTACGCCCGGGTTTGAAAAGAAGCTGGAAAAATTTACAAAAAACCAGATTGAATACATTGAGACACTCTCATCTATAGCTTCTGCGTTCTCATCATTCGCAAAAATGCCTTCAGCAAACCCGATGGATCTGGACCTGGTTGAACAGTTGAGAACCACACTCGAACTTTTTAAAGATACTGAAAACATATCGTTCAGGATTGACTGGCCGGTTGATACAAAAATTTTTATTTATGCCGATAAAGAACACATAATCAGTATTTTTTCCAATCTGATAAAGAATGCCATTCAGTCGATTCCTCAGGGCAGGAGCGGATTAATTAAAATCGGGTTGGAACTTAACGGAGACAGGGCTATTGTGTCGGTGGCTGACAATGGTACAGGAATACCAGAAGACTTAAAACCAAAACTTTTCACGCCCAATTTCACTACAAAGTCTTCGGGTATGGGGTTGGGTCTTTCAATTGTAAAACGGTATGTCGAAACCGCAGGTGGAAGAGTATGGTTTGAATCGGAAAAAGACAGTGGTTCGGTCTTTTTTGTGGAACTTCCGGTAAAATTCACCGTAGAAAAGTCTGGACAGGCTAAGTAAAAATACCCTTGATAAGTTGTAAAATTATTTAGTTATATTAGCAGATTCAGACAGAGCTCCGATGATATTTAAATTGTCAGGTAACATATTTTCATTCCTGGCGGGATTTCTAATGTTGATATTAAGTATCAGCGCACCTGCACAAAAAAATCTTTCCGGTGTTTTAGGCATGCCTGCCGCCCATGTTGTTTCAATCGGAGTTGACCGTGTAACAGTTGATGATGTGACCGGGTTCAATATCGCCGGCGGAGATACTGTTCTTGTTATACAGATGCAGGGTGTAATGATACTGGAAGACCCGGGCACTTATGGCCAGTTACAGGATACCATTGGCAGACCTGGTTTGTGGGAGTTTCTTATTACACAGAGTGTTAATACCGGAACAAAGGAAATTATTTTCAGGAATGAGTTAAAAAACAATTATGGAACAGAGGGAAATGTTCAGGTTGTAAGGGTACCGTTTTATAACAGTGTAGATGTTACTGGAACTCTTACAGTTAACGGGTGGGACCCTGTGAAAAAGACTGGAGGTGTACTTGCTCTGATTATCGGGCGCACCTTAAAACTTTCGGCCGATATTGATGTTACCGGAAAAGGTTTTACAGGTGGGAAGGACACTATAGGTGATGGCATATGCAGGGCTACAGATGAGACTACGTACGGCAAACCGTTTTATCCGAGAACTTTTACCAATGCTGGTTTTAAGGGGGAAGGGATTGCCAATTATACAAAGGATGGAACGTTACTTGTACCTGATTATTTAAAAGGTTATGGCCCCAATTACACCGGGGGAGGTGGAGGTAACGGAAGATTTGCCGGTGGAGGTGGCGGTTCGCTTATGGGCGCTGGTGGTACAGGAGGTTTTGAAGATTTCTTTTGTTCACCAAATCCTGGAGAAGGGGGGACAGGGGGAATAAAAGCAGATCACCCTTCAATATCAGGTGGTCTCTTTCTGGGAGGTGGTGGTGGAAGTTCAACAAGAGCTTCAACCGGTGGAACGGCCGGACCGGGAGGTAATGGAGGCGGTATAGTTATTATTGTTGCAGATTCTATTATAGGAAATGGTGGTAACATTCGTGCTTCTGGAGCTCCCGGAGGCAATGCATCGGGCAGCGGAGGAGCAGGCGGCGGAGGAGCAGGCGGTTCAATAGCCCTGTCGGTTAAAAATTATGGTACATCGGCAATGTCGCTAAATGTTAGCGGAGGGAAAGGAGGCGACAGGCTTCCTGGTAATGGAGGAGAAGGCGGCGGAGGCGGAGGTGGCCTCATATGGGTTAGCACGGCTATGCCTGCAAACATATCAACAAACCTGAGCGGAGGTGAAGCAGGAATGAGTTCAACGCCATTGGCCAGTCCCGGGCAACAAGGCCAGGCGAAAACTGGCTTCAAGGCTGCACTTAATGGATTTCTGTTTAACTCAATAAGATCATCCATTACAGGTAATCAGGTTGACTCAGTATGCTCAAACATGCTGCCTCCATTGATTACAGGTACAACACCTGTAGGAGGCGTGGAACCATATACCTATACATGGGAGAAAAGCTACGACCAGAGTACCTGGATACAGGTTGCCAGCGGAACAGATGCTTCATACATTAATTATACCCCTACTGTAGTCGAAACAAGTACTGTATGGTTCAGGAGAATAATAACAGATTCTTCTTCTCCACTGCCATTGATTGATGTGAGCAAACCTGTTCAAATTATCGTCCAGCCCTATATCAAGAATAATATTATCGGCACCTCCGATACTATATGCTTTGCACAGGATCCTCCAACCTTTACCTCTAAGGCAACATTGCAGGACGGCAACGGTATATATTACTTCAGATGGGAAGCCAGTACCGATAGCAATAAATTTATATTGCCTGTAAATACATATAATGAAGAGAATTACACTCCGCCACCTGCTTTAAAGCAAACATCATGGTACAGACGCACAGTAATCTCAGGAAGATGTATTGATTCTTCGGCTGTTGTGAAGATTACTGTTCTTGACACAATAAAAAACAATACAATACTTACTCCTGCTGAAGAGATTTGTTATGGGATGTTGTTTACTGATATAAGTGCAACTACCCCTCCTGTACTGGCCGGAGGTGACGGTATTTACCGCTATAAATGGGAAAGCAGTCCTGATGGCACATCGTGGTCGAATGCTGAAGGAACAGTTAACAATTCGGATTACAACCCTGTTGAATCGTCATCGTCGTTCCCGGGCACCCTTTATTTCAGGAGAGTTGTTTATTCAGGAAGTAATGATGTTTGTGTAAACCACAGTGCACCTGTTCAGCTGACTGCCTGGCCTGTAATTGGCAATAATACTATTTCAGCCGATCAGACTATCTGTTCGGGAAGCATACCTGCAGCACTAACCGGAACACTCCCTGTAAACGGAAACGGAACATATTCATACCTGTGGCAAAACAAAACAAAATCGTCGTCATGGGTCACAGCAGCAGGTCCCAATCCTTTTAACCAGCAAAACTATATGCCTCCTGCACTCACTGATTCAACATGGTATAGAAGAGTGGTTACTTCTTCAGCCTGCAGCGATACAAGCAATGTGATTGTGGTTAATGTTCATAAACCAATCTCAAACAATAATATCCAGCTTTTGTCAGGGCTGACAGATACTACCATATGCAGCGGAGGCAAGCTTAACCTGTTTATTGGAAGTACCCCTGCCGGCGGAACAGATTTACCCGGGGATTATTTGTACCAGTGGGAGACTTCTCCTGTGGCTGTTGGAGGATATGTACCCATTACAGGTGCAACTTCAAAAGATTTTCAAAGTGATGTCATCGTTAATCCAACATCTCTTCCGGTGGATCACTATTTCAGGAGGGTTGTTTCCTCAGGGACCTGCAGCGCACCGAGCAGCCAGATAATAAAAGTAACAGTTCTGCCATCAATAACCAATAATATTATTACCCCAGACAAAACCGCTGTCTGTTATAATACTTCACCCGTTATCTCTGGGACTCCTCTTACCGGAGGAGCCGGCGGAACTCCCACATGGCTATGGATAGAGAGTCCCGATGGAATTACTTCATGGAGTCCGGCAAGTGGAACAAATAACCAGCAAAACTATACGCCGCCTCCTTTAACAAGCCCTGTATTTTACAGAAGGGTAATCCTTTCCGGTCCTGCAAACTGCTGTATTGATACATCAAATGTAGCGGGCATTAGCATCAACCCGCTGCCAGAAGGATATATAACTTCCATAACTGATACAACAGTTTGCAGCGGGATACAGGTGCCGGTTAAGATTCATCTGACAGGCGCTTCAAAATGGAATCTGACATATACTGAAAATGGAACTCCAGTAGTACTGAATAAAATAATGAATCAGGATACGGTAATCATTATTAATAAAACGCCTTCCGGTGATGTGGGAATATATAATTATGCTTTGCAGGGACTGGTAGATGCAAATGGATGTAATGCAACAGTACTTACAGGTTCGAGAAAGATTACAGTTTACAGAACACCAGTTGCCAATGCAGGTGCTGATGAAGCAGTATGTGGACCGGTATATACCCTGAAGGCAACACCAAGTGTCGGAACAGGTTCATGGCTGTTACCTTCCGACGTTACCAACCTCACTGCCCCTGGACCTTCCATGACGGTAGCTATTGATTCTTTGAATACACCGGCGATGCTAAAGAGGAAATTCTACTGGGAGGAAATTAACTGGACATGCACTGATAAAGATTCGGTGGAGATAACATTCTACAAGCGCACCGGGCAGGTGAATGCAGGACCTGATAAAGACCTTTATTCTTTTGAAAAGGTCGATACTCTGCATGCTGCAAAACCTCTTGTAGGAACAGGAACATGGAGTGTCCTTTCGGGAAGTGCACAAATAGTAAAAGATTCTATAGTTATAAACCTTTCACCGGGAGTGAACAGGTTCGAATGGAAAGTAGTCAATGGTTTGTGCGAATCGAAAGACGAGATGGTTATTAATGTGCATGAGCTGGTGGTTCCTGAAGGATTTTCGCCCAATGGCGATGGAATTAATGATGAATTTGTCATCCTGGGGCTTGATCTTAATTACAATGAATGTTCTCTTAGAGTTCTCAACAGTGCCGGAAGCGAAGTTTTCTTTACCACGAATGCAAATGGCCGTACATGGGAGCACTGGAATGGAGAGAGTGGAGGGAATCCGCTACCTGAAGGAACATATTATTACATGCTGACTATAAAATCAAAAAGAACTGATTCGTCATTCAAAAAAAGCGGATTTGTTGTGTTGAAAAGATACAATTACTGATTATAATAAATTTAGTATTTTCACGGCTGTTTTACAGATGAAAGGAAGGCTGTTTTTACTGATGCTTATTATGTCGTGTCTGCACCTCAGGGGACAGGACGGAACTTCAGATATGACGAAGATAAGCTTTTTCTATCCTGTTTACAGCCAGTATCTGCATAACGGTCTTGTGATTAATCCTGCATATGCAGGCACACGCGAAGCTCTGAGCTTTTTTGTATCAGGACGGATGCAATGGATGGGTATTGAAGGTGCACCTGTATTCCAGACTGCTTCATTGCATACCCTGCTGAAGAACAATAAAGTCGGACTCGGGTTATCGGGACAGTTTTTTAGGTATGGTTATACACGTGCAACAAGTGTGTACACGGACTATGCATATCATATTGTTATTGGAAAGAGCCGGCTATCAATGGGCCTGAGAGCAGGGTTTGATATGTCGAATACTGATTATACCGGAATAATACTCATTGACCCGAATGATCCTGTTTTTATAACGAACGACAAACCTTATATGCTTCCAAATGTTGGAGCTGGTATATATTTTTCAAATAAAAGATTTTTTATCGGTGCTTCGGTACCATCTTTCCTGACCTATCTGAAAAGTAGTTCAGGCGAGATAAGCTATAATACATTCAGGGAATTCGACGCAAACTTAACTGCAGGGGCTCTGATTTCGTTTTCAAATTCATTTAAATTTAAACCTTCTGTTCTGGTAGGTTATCCTTTCCGGGAGAAGACAAATAATGATGAAATAAGAATAGATCTGAACGGAAATTTTATATTTTTTGACTTTTTATGGCTCGGGGCTTCATGGCGGACATATGAAGATGTTATTGTGGGTATTATACAACTACAGGTAACCCCTCAGCTTATGTTCGGTTATTCGTACGATTATCCTTCAGGTCAGATGAGCACATATTCAAAAGGCTCACATGAAGTTATACTTAGATATGAGTTCGGTTACAAGGTGTCAGCCACAAATCCAAGATATTTTTAAGGTATGGAAAGATGGTGGATCCATATTGTAATTTTTTCTTTATGTTTAATTTGTGGCAGAGACTATCTTTTTTCACAGCCACTTGTATATAAAATTGAAAAAATGCCTTTCTCTTCATCCCAGTTCAATGATATTGCTCCGGTTATTATAAAAGATGGTATAATTTTTTGTTCCGACAGACGTGCGAGCAGCGCTAAAAATGTTACTACTTTTAATGAAGAGAGACTTTATAATCTCTATTTTTCAGCAAGGCGTGACACTTTAAAATGGAGAGAACCTTACGAGATAAAAATTTCAGGTGACCCTGTGCTTTTCACCGGGCCTGTTTCAGTTTCGGCCGATGGTTCGACGATTTACTTCACCAGCAGCGTTCTCTCGGGTAAAGCAGCTCGTAAACGAAATATCAAGAACACTCTCGGTATTTATGTCGGAGAGCTGTCGGGACGGACCATAACAAATATAGGTCCGTTTGAATACAACAGTACTCAATATAATGTAGCACATCCCAGTATAAGCAGGGATGGCAAGTTTCTGTTCTTTGCTTCCGATATGCCCGGCGGGCAGGGAGGTTCAGATATATGGATGTGCGAAAATGTTAACGGCAAGTGGAGTGTACCCAAAAACCTTGGCAGCAAGGTAAATTCACCATCTAAAGAGAATTATCCTTATATTCATCCTTCAGGCAGGCTATACTTTTCTTCCGACCGAAAGGGCACAGCTTCTTATATGGGGGGGATGGATGTTTATTATACAGTACTTGTTGACGGAGAGTGGGACGATCCGATTCCAATGCCCGAGCCAATTAACTCACAGTATGACGATTTCGCCTTTTGTGCATCTGATAATTTGCAGGAAGGCTTTTTTACCCGAAAAACCGGGCGAGATGATGATATTTTGAGATTTGCATCAAACATCATAAGAAAAGACGTTTGCGACCCTGTTCAGGAAAATAATTATTGCTATGAGTTTATCGAGGAGAATGCTATAAAATACGATACACTTTCCGTGCCTTTCAAATTTATATGGAATTTCGGCGATGGTGAAACAGCAGAAGGCTCAAGAGTCATTCATTGTTTCAAAGGTCCTGGAGATTATACTGTGAAGCTGGATATTGTAAATCTTCTGACAAATGAAATTGAGCTGAATGAAAAGACATACGACCTGAGGGTTGAACAGATAGAGCAAGCATATATTTCTGGTCCTGACAGATGTTTCGAAGGAGAAAAAGTAATTTTCGATGCTGATAGCACATACCTTCCAGGGTGGGCAATAAATCAATTTTACTGGAATTTCGGGGATGAAACAATAGCAATAGGCACGAAAGTTGATAAGATATATCAAAGGTCAGGTAATTATACAGTACAGTTAATAGTTACTTCAGCACCGGATGGAAGTGGCAGGGTAAAGGAAACATGTGTTTCGAAAAATATTGTGGTACTCCGGAAGCCTTGATAAAAAATCATTATTTTTAAAACGAAATGAGCAGGAAGAAATTAACATACAGTCTGGTTACGATAATTATCATCTTTTTTTGCTTAACTGCCAATTCTACCGCACAACCTGTTCCCGGTGAAGATGAAAATATTCAGTTTTTAGTGACTTTTGGAAGAGATGGAGCAACTTCATGGGGAGATGATGATTTCTCCCAGACATGGTTTTTTGCAATTCCTAAGGAATATAAAGGGAGATTTTATATAAGGGTTTTTGATCCCGATACCGGAGGCGAACATGATGAACCCAAAGGTGAATGGAATACCAGAACACAATTTTCAGTTTATGGAGGTAAAGGTGTTGATCCGGAGATAAATGAAGACTCCAGAGGTCTGCAACCGACCGGTAATTACAAAAGTGGCACACTTCTAGCTTCCAGAATTTTCGGGGAAGACAGGCAATATGATAACAAATATTACACTTTCGGACCATTTAATCCTACAGAAGGCGATTACAGCGAAAAGTGGGGATATATTTTCAAGGTTATTGCTGACGGAATAAGCGGTGATGATGGGAACCTTTACAGGTATTTTCTCTCACGCGAACCAAATAATGATGTGCCTATAGAAGGAGCAAATGCTTTTACCTATGAGTATACTTTCAGAATGTGGAACAATACTCAAAGCATTTCTCATATTTACCCTTTTATTGATGAGGGAGTTATATATGTTAAACAAAAGAATTTTGACTGGGATGATGACGGAACTATAGTTGTAGTATCAAGAGTCAGAAAAGGTATTCAGGTGCCAATCTCAAATGAAGACGACTGGGTGGAATCAAGAATCGGCGTGGAGCCTGAAGAGGTAAATTCATCACTCGATTTTCAGTTTCACAAGAAAAAGGAATTTCTGGTTAGAAACAACAATGTTGTGATATCACTCGAAAACCAGAGAGGTGATAATCTTAAATTCTTCAGCGCCCCTATCGGAGGAGTTCCTATTTATCAGCCCAGAATTGTTGTGCGTAAAGTAGATAAAAACCAGTAAATGTTCAGGAGTTATTTATATACCTGTATTATACGAAGGATTGGTTTGTGCCTGGCTGCAGGATATTTAATTCTTATTCCGGAACTTAAAGGGCAAATCTATAGTTTTAAAAATTTTGGGGCATCAAGCAGTATACCCGATACTTATATTTATACTATAAATCAGGACCAGAATGGCTTCCTCTGGGTTGGTACAGGAAACGGAATTGCAAAGTTCGACGGAATAACCTTTCATACAGTTCCTTATCCCGACAGTATCAATACACGATATCCTAAATGCAGTTTCAGAGACAGAACAGGCAGGATATGGTTCGGTTGTAGTGACGGAACTCTGTTTTATACTTTGAACGGCGAACTGGTCAAGTTCAGGGAGCTTGGATTCCAGAGCATTAGCCAGATTGTTCAGTCGGATGAAGAATATATTTCTGTTATACCTCAGGAAAAGTCGATAGTGAAAATTAGCATTAATGATCCTGAAAGAGTTATAAAATATAATGTTCCCAGAGGTTTGATAATGACATGCGCAGCATTTCTAACAGAAAACACCATGCTTCTCGGAACTACGGAGAATATTCTTTTTTGCAGGTTTGAAAGGGATTCAGTGAAGATTGTAAGCAGGATCAAAGGGATTGAATACACAAGAATACAATGTATTTTTCCTGTTGATGGAGCTGAAACACTTTTAATTGGTACTGAAGGATCAGGTATCTACATTCTGGAATTTAAAAACGGGAGCCCGGAAATAGAAAAGCTGGAAAATAAGACATTGTCAGAAGAGATCAGTGTAAAATCCTTTTTCAGAGGTTCAAATGGAGAGATATGGATGGCTACCATGGGTTCGGGACTTATTAAATTTTCTTATAATTCCAGCCTGAGAAATTTTGATGACGTTGAACTATTCACTGTCAGCAATGGATTGCAAAGCAATGATGTGACGGATGTTTTCGAAGATTCTGAAGGAAATATCTGGGCGGGATTATACGGTGAGGGTATTTCAATGCTTTATTCACGTGCTCTTTATATTTACACTCCGGGTGATTTACCGGAAAAAAACAATATTATCAATGTAAGCCTTGAAGGTTCTAAATATTTTCTTGGCACCCCTACCGGCTTTTATTATTTTGATCCTTCCTCTGGCAAAGTTGAAGGATATACTGAATTAAGGAATAAAATAAATATAGAGATATCTGCATACCTGTATGAAAATGGCGCCACTATCTGGGCTGGAACACGGGGTAAAGGATTATATCTGACAGGCAAAAATGGACAGATTCGACAGGCTTATTTTTCCGAAAATTCAGGACAGAATTATATCCGGCATATAGCTGCTGAGGGCCAGAATCTTTGGCTTTCAACTCTTGACGGAATTGTTGTTATTAACAGAAATACAGGTAAAGTAATCAGAAAATTCAATATTGAGGACAGACTGCCCCATAACAGTATTAACCAGATAATTTTTCTGCAAAATGGAGAGGCTTTGCCGGCCACAGAGTATGATAGGCTCTATAGAGTAACGCTGAGCGGAGGTGTGGAAATAGGAAGAAGGTTAATGTCGGGGATTACAAGAAATAAGGTTCTCTGTTTTGCTGAAGATGATCATGGTGATATATGGGCAGCAACGGCGGGCAATGGAATTTTCTGGTTCACCGGCGATTCAGTAAATAATTTTACAACTTACGAAGGACTCTTTTCCAATTTTTGCTACAGCATTCTTGCCGACAGTAGCGGACAGGTTTGGGTAGGACATGAAAGAGGCTTCTCAGTTTTTGATCTTCATTCAGGGTTGCTAAAGAAATATTCGCCCGATTTTATGAAAAGCTCCAACTGCAATCCCAATTCAATAGCAGTGGATCACATGGGAAGAATATTGTTTGGAACCACCGAAGGACTGGTAATTTACGATAAAAGGTTGGAAAGGGCGGCGTCTGTAGTCCCGAAAACTAATTTAATTTCAATTACTATTAATAATATAAGGTATCCACTGAGAAAAGAATATGTTTTGCCATACAGTAAATACACAATAAAAATTGAATATGTTGGAATAAATCTCAGAAATCCCGAAGAAGTTTATTACAGCACAAAAATGGATAACTGGGATAATGAGTGGTCGGGATTGAAAACAGAAAGACAAACTACATATTCTTTACGCGATGGAAAATACAAGTTTAATGTAATTTCGTATAATGCTGCTGGGCAGTCAGATCACACACCTGTAACTGTTGAATTTGTAATAAAAACCCCCTTCTGGAGAACATGGTATTTTATACTGCTGGTGATTTTTGCCATAGCAGGTACAGTGATTCTAATAGTAAGACAGAGAGAGAAAGCTCAGGAAAAGGTAAAGAAATACCTTGAGGATGAACTGGAAAAGAGAACCAGTGAGGTGGTTAAACAGAAGGAAATGATCGAGATGCAGAATTTGGAAATTACTGATAGTATCAATTATGCCAGAAGGATTCAGTCAAGTATTTTGCCCGATATAAACAAACTTAAAGAGACATTTTCTGACAGTTTTGTAATTTTCTACCCGAGAGATATTGTTAGTGGGGATTTTTACTGGTTCGACCGCATTGATAATGATAGGTTTATGCTTGTCTGTGCTGATTCGACAGGTCATGGTGTTCCGGGTGCATTTATGTCAATGATTGGAGCGACTCTTTTACAGGATATAATTGTCAGAAAAGGTGTTACAAAACCTTCACAGATTTTAACTATGCTCGATAAACAGATAATTTCAACACTGAACCAGAATGTTGATGTTGGTGTTTCAAACGATGGGATGGATATGGTGATCTGTGAAATCAATATTCCTGAGCGGCACATAAAACTTGCATCTGCAATGCGCCCCATAATAATAATTATGGGGGGAGAACTCTACTATATAAAAGGCAATAAATACTCAGTGGGAGGTGAATCGGTTACCGAGAAATATTTTGATGATCTTGAATATTACCTCAGCAAAGGCGATAGCGTTTATCTGTTTTCCGACGGTTTCCCTGATCAGTTTGGCGGTCCTGATGGTAAAAAAATGAAAATTGCCAGGTTTAAGTCACTTATTGAAGAAGTCCATAGTCTTCCGATGGCAAAGCAGAAGGAGGTAATTGAAAAGTTCTTCTTCGATTGGAAAAATGATTACGCTCAGGTTGATGATGTTCTGGTTATCGGGATAAGGTTCTGAATATTGTTTACCTCGTGCAGATGCCGTTATTATTTAATATTATCTGACAGGTTCTTTCCGTATTACTGAAATGACCTGCACGGTCTTTCAAATAAAAATCGTAATAGATTGTATCAGCCGGTGACCAGAAAAAATAAAAGAAAGTAACCTTTATTATTCCTCTTAGAATTTTATTCTGACCTGTTCTTTCCATGTAAGGTATTCTGTACCTAGAAGATCTCAGAGGATCATTATCCGGTGCAGGTATAATTTCATTATTTTTGACCCTTAACAGGTTAACAAACAAATTTATGGTGTCGTAATCCGAAAAACCCTGCTTGCTCATTCCAAGATCGCCGTCACCATCCTCAAAATAAAATTTAAGCCTGCCTCCCTTTATCGCGTTCCCAAGTATATCAGTTGTGTCAAAAACTTCAAAACTTCTGAAACTGATTGACGGTTCCGGTGGCAAATGCTCTATTTTAACACAGGCTGACAATATCAGACCTGCTGCAATAAAAGGAAAGATATTTTTTAAGTTTATCATTTTTGATTATGTCTTAAAAATGTCTTCAAAAATCAAACCAATTTATTTTTTTCTGAAAAATATTTTTATCGGAACACCGGTAAAATCAAAATTTTCCCTCAATCTGTTTTCAAGATAACGTTTATAAGGCTCTTTTATGTATTGAGGGTAGTTACAAAAAAATGCAAAAGCCGGTGAATATGAAGGCAGCTGGGTTACGTATTTAATTTTAATATTCTTTCCTCTTACTGCCGGAGGCGGATAAGCCCTGAAAGCTTCCTGCATTGCTTCATTAAGCTCGGATGTCGGTATTCTCTTTTTGCGGTTATTATTGACCTTCTCTATGCATTCAAGTATCTTGTGGATACGCTGTTTATTGATTGCTGAGATAAACAGAATATCATAGTCGGTAAAAGGGGCTGTACGTTTTCTTATTTCTTCTTCAAATAATTTTGCGGTATTTGAATCCTTTTTTACAAGGTCCCATTTGTTTACAAGAACTATCATCCCCTTGTTGTTTCGCTGAATTAATGAAAATATGCTAATATCCTGAGATTCGATACCACGGGTTGCATCCACCATTAGCAGGCATACGTCAGAATTTTCCACAGCTTTTACGGCCCTCATCACAGAATAAAATTCAATGTCATTTTTTATTCTGCTTTTCTTTCTGAGTCCTGCCGTGTCAACCAGAAGGAAATCGTGATTGAATTTGTTGTATCGTGTATATATAGAGTCTCTTGTGGTTCCTGCAAGGGGTGTAACTATGTTTCTTTCTTCTCCAAGCAGGGAGTTAAGGAGTGACGATTTACCCACATTGGGGCGACCTACGATTGCCACCCTTGGCAGTTCTGTTTCTTCCTCCACCCCAGCAGGAGGCAGTACTTTTACAATGTCGTCAAGCAGTTCACCTGTGCCGCTTCCGTTCAGTGAACTCAATGGATAAGGATTTCCGAGCCCGAGTTCATAAAACTCGAAAGCTGCACTGATAAGTGAGTTGTTATCAACTTTATTGACTGCAAGAAAGATTTTTTTTCCTGATTTCCGGAGAAGTGATGCTACAGATTTATCAAGGTCGTGAACGCCTGTTGTTACGTCAGTAAGAAATATAATAGCATCGGCTTCCTCAATGGCAACCAGTACCTGTTTATTTATTTCTTCTTCGAAAATATCGTCAGAGCCTTCCACATATCCCCCGGTATCAATAACCGAAAAAGTAATCCCGTTCCAATCGGCTTTACCATATATACGGTCACGGGTAACACCACTCTCCTCATCAACTATTGCCTGTCGGCTCTGAGTCAGCCTGTTGAAGAGAGTTGACTTTCCTACGTTAGGTCGTCCGACTATGGCAACTATCCTGCTCATAAGTTAATGATTGTCTGATAGTTTAATTTGCTAATAACCAAACCTTTTTAGAATTGCAGGATTATCCCGCCAGTTTTCGGTCACTTTAACATACAGTTCAAGGTATATTTTCCGTCCAAAAAATTCCTCCATTTCTTTTCTGGCTTCGGTTCCTATCTTTTTGAGCATTTTCCCCTGATGACCTATGATAATTCCTTTCTGACTTTCTCTTGCAACGTGTATAACAGCTCTTATTTTGCTCAGGTTTTCCAGGTCTGTAAAACTCTCTATTTCAACCTCAACTGAATAAGGTATCTCCTGACGGTAATTTAAGAATATTTTTTCTCTGATTATTTCTGCCGCAAAAAACCGTTCCATTTTATCAGTAATCTGGTCTTTTGGGAAATATGGTGGACCCTCAGGCAGAAGATTAAGTATTGTCTTTAGAAGCTGGTCGAGATTGAAGCCATATATTGCTGAAACGGGAATTACATCAGAGCCTGGAAACCATTCTTTCCATGTAGATGTCAGTGTTTCGAGAGCTGGTTGTGTGGTTAGGTCAATCTTGTTTATCACAATGATGACAGGGACCTTTATATTTTTAATTTTCTGGATTATTTCTCCTTCAGGGTCAACTTTCTCCTGGACATCCGTAATATAAAGTATAATATCTGCATCGGTGAGTGCTCCGGTTATGTATTTCATCATCTGTTCGTGAAGTTTATAACCAGGTTTAATTATACCCGGGGTGTCGGAGTAAACAATCTGATAATCTTCGCCGTTGAGGATACCCATTATGCGGTGGCGTGTTGTCTGTACCTTTGGAGAGACAATAGAAAGTTTTTGCCCCACCATTGCATTCATGAGGGTTGATTTACCGACATTCGGATTACCCAGAATATTTACAAATCCTGATTTATGCATTTTTTAATTTTTTAAAAGATACCTCTTTTAAGCATATTTATTTCTTTTTCAGTAAGGAACCTCCATTTTCCACGCGGCAGGTTTTTCTTTGTAAGGCCGGCAAAATAGACTCTGTCGAGGTTTTTAACCTTATATCCAAGCTTTTCGAACATTCTTTTTATGACCCGGTTCTGGCCTGAATGAATTTCGATTCCTACATGGCTTTTATCGTCTGGTGAAGGGTATGCGGCTGCGTCGGCATAAACTGTTTCATCTCCAATATCCACTCCTTTTACAAGTTTCTCAAGGTCGCTTTTGGCAACATCTCTGTCGAGAACTACATGATAGACTTTCTTTTTTTCAAAACGTGGATGGGTTAGTCTCCCTGCCAGTTCTCCGTCGTTAGTCAACAGAAGCACTCCTGTTGTATTTTTATCAAGCCTTCCAACCGGGTAAACCCTGGCTTCGATTTTATTACCTAAAAGGTCCATAACCGTTGGTGCTCCGCCTGGATCTGATGTTGTTGTAACATAACCTTTTGGTTTGTTCATAAGAATATACACCTTTTTTTCTGGTGTGAGCCTTTTGTTCTTATATCTGACGTCATCATCCCTTCTTACCCTGTAGCCAAGTTCTTTTATCTGTTTTCCGTTTACTGTAATCAATCCATTTAATATGAGTTCATCTGCTTCGCGCCGTGAACACAAGCCACTGGCAGCAATAAACCTGTTCAAGCGTATCAGTTCTTCAGATTCTTTCCCTTTTGAAAAAATTCCTTTTCTTGATCCGGATCTCTTTCCTTTTATGTTTTTTTGTGGCATCTTTTATAAATCAGGGTGCAAATTTACAATTAATTAGCGAGATAATACTAAATACTTTATTTTTGCATTTTTACAATTGCAAAACTGTTTTTGAAAATGGCGCTTATAAAATCAATTTCAGGAATTCGTGGGACGATTGGCGGCAGGCAGGGGGAGAATCTGACGCCAGTTGATATTGTAATGTTTACAGCTGCATTCGGACAGTGGGTCAGGAAGGATTCAGGGAAAGAAAAGGTTAAAATTGTAACGGGTCGTGATGCAAGGCAATCGGGGAAAATGATTGCCAACATCGTAAACGCCACGCTTCAAGCAATGGGTATAGACATTATTGATATCGGTCTGGCTTCAACGCCCACCGTTGAAATTGCTGTTCAGGGAACCGGGGCTGATGGAGGTATTATAATTACGGCCAGTCATAATCCAGAACAGTGGAATGCACTTAAATTGCTGAACCGAAAAGGCGAATTCCTTTCCGAAAGTGATGGTAAAGAGGTAATTAATATATCTCAAAAGAATGATTTTGTTTTTGCTGACAGTAAAAGCGCAGGCAGTATAACCAGGGATGAAACATGGGCAGAACGACATACGGATTTAATAATGAATCTGAAACTGGTTGATAGTAAGGTGATTGCATCGGCAGGTTTCAAAGTAGTGGTTGACTGTATAAATTCTGTTGGCAGTATGATTATTCCCGGATTACTCAAGAAATTGGGTGTGAGGGAATATATTCTCATCAATGAGGTCCCTGACGGAAAATTTTCACATAACCCTGAGCCGTTGCCGGAAAATCTTATTCAGCTTTCGGAGAAAGTTAAGACTACAGGTGCTGATGTAGGTTTTGCAGTCGATCCGGATGTTGACCGCCTTGCAATAGTATGTGAGAATGGTGAGATGTTTGGCGAGGAATATACTCTTGTGGCGGTGGCTGATTATGTTCTTTCACATACTCCGGGAAATACCGTTTCAAATATGTCATCAACAAGGGCACTGAGAGATGTAACCTTAAAATATGGTGGGAAACACTTTACTTCTGCTGTGGGTGAGGTTAATGTTATAGAGGAAATGAAAGAAAGGGAAGCTGTGGTAGGAGGTGAAGGTAACGGAGGGGTAATATATCCTGAACTTCACTACGGGCGAGATGCTCTTGTAGGTATAGCATTGTTCCTTACACATCTTGCATCGCAAAAAACTACATGTTCGGAACTGAGAAAAAGATATCCAGATTATTTTCTTGTTAAAACAAAGATTGCCCGTGAAAAAGATTTTAATATTGAAAAGATCAGAAAGGTAGCTAAAGATATATTTCCGGATTCATCAACCGATGAACGTGATGGCATCCTTGTGGAATCGAATGAAGGGTGGGTTCATGCAAGAACGTCAAATACAGAGCCTATTATCAGGGTTTATGCAGAAGCAAAAAGCCCTGGAAAAGCAGCAGAACTTGCCGAAAAAATGGCAAGTATTGTTAAAAATGTTTAAAATAAGAAATTTTGTTTAGTCAGTCAAGGAATAAAAGCACTTGTTTATGTGTCTTATAATATGAAACAAAAAAGGTTATTGCTGTTAATTATTGTTAATGAATAATATTACCTTACTTTTATTAATACTTTTGTGGCTGAAAAATATGACAATACAATAAATTTAAAACAAATAAAAACAGATATTTCACAATGAAAAAAACATTAATTATTTCTGGAATTGTTGTGGCAGTGATAATTATCGCAGTGGTAGTTATCAGCAGGTTATCCCATAAAAGTGACCTCAGTGTTTTATTTGCAGAGGCAAAGAAGGGCCAGTTTGATATAATTGTATATACTACAGGAGAACTTCAGGCCGAAAACTCAGTTTTCATCAGGGGGCCTGAAATTGCTCAGCTCCGTAATATAAGGGGTATGGAAATCAGGATACAGGATCTTGTTCCTGAAGGCACTATTGTTAAGGAAGGAGATTATGTGGCAACACTTGACAGGACATCTTTTGATAATACTTTAAAGGATGAACTTGAGAGGCTTGCAACATATGAGACAAATCTTGAGACTGCCATTCTTGATACTGCAGTGACTCTTACAAATTTAAGGGATAATATCAAGAACCTGACATATAATGTTGAAGAGGCCCGCATAACACTTGAACAGTCGAAATACGAACCTCCTGCCACCATCCGTCAGGCAGAGATCAATCTTGACAAGGCTGAACGTGCGCTCGAACAGGCAAAGAGGAGCTATGCCCTCAGAGTTGAACAGACAAAAGCCAATATTCTAAATACAAGGCGTTTGCTTAATGAGCAGCGGCAGAAGGTAGCCGACCTTCAGGATCTGCTTTCAAAATTTATTGTCAGAGCGCCGGCCGATGGTATGGTTATTTACTACAGGGATAGAACCGGTGCCAAGAGAAAAACAGGCTCCTCAATAAGTCCATTCGACAATATAATTGCAACACTTCCTGATATGTCGTCGATGATATCGAAAACATACGTTAACGAGATTGATGTCAGCAAGGTAAAAGCCGGGCAGAGGGTAGAAATTACTGTTGATGCATTTCCTGACAAGAGGTATACAGGCGTGGTCACAAGTGTTGCAAATATTGGTGAGCAGCTTCCAAACGCTGATGCCAAGGTGTTTGAGGTGATTATAAAACTCGATGTTACTGATCCTATACTTCGTCCGGCAATGACAACAGGTAACAAGATTGTTACCAAGACTCTGAATGATGTTGTATATATACCGCTGGAGTGTGTTCAAACCGGTGCCGACAGTATACCTTTTGTTTATACAAAGTCGGGAAAGAAACAGATTGTTCTGCTGGGTGAATCGAATGAGAATGATGTTGTGGTTGAACAGGGTATTGAGCCCGGAACGGAACTCTACCTGAGTACGCCGGAGAAACCGGAGAAATTTACTCTTGCAGGAGAGGATTTGATACCAATCATCAGGGAGCGCCAGAGACAGAAGGAGGAAGAGGAGAGACGTCTGAGGGAAGAGGCAGCCAGGGCTGCTGAAAGAAGGACTGGAATGGGATTCAGATCAGGCGGTGCAAGAGGTCAATTCCCGGGCTTTACGCCTGGTGAATTCCAGGGTGCAGGAGCCGGATTCCCCGGTGGAGTGCGTGATACTGCAGCCATGAGACGCAGGATGCAGGAAATGAGAAGTTCAAGAGAGAGCGGCGGAGGTGCTGTAAGAGATACTACCGCACGCAGAAGAATGAACCCACAGAGCGGTGGACAATAATTAATCCCGCCTCTGTCATTTTCCTGAAATTAATCGTTAAAAACATTAAAAGATGTTCAGATTTATATTAAGATATTTTCATGATATTCAGATTGCTATGGAATCGATTGTCTCAAACAAACTAAAATCGATTCTCACAGCACTCGGAATCATTTTCGGTGTGGCAGCAGTTATTGCAATGCTAGCCATTGGCCGCGGGGCAAAACAGGAAATCCTCGAACAGATGAAAATGGTTGGTGTAAACAATATTCTTATAAATCCTGTAATACAGGAAAAGACATCAACCTCCGAAGAAGGCGAGAAACAGCAGAGAAAATTTTCACGGGGACTTACAATGCTCGACGTTGAGGCAATACGAACACATATACCGTCAGTTAAGAGGATCAGTCCAGAAATCTCATTTAACTCTACGGCAATCTTTAATGGCGTTAAACACACAGCCAAACTGGTGGGGGTATCGAACGATTACTTTTATCTTTACAACCTGCCACTGGTTGCCGGGACGGTATTCAACGATTATCAGAATGAAAACGGAGTACAGGTATGTATTATAGGAGCCAACATCCGTTCTAAGTTTTTCAGCAAAATTGATCCGATAGGCCAGTATATTAAGTTCAACGGTATCTGGCTTAAAGTGATTGGAGTATTGCAGAAAACAAATGTTTCTCTTACAGGATTTGAAGAAAAAGGTGTAAATGTTTATAATGACAATATTTATATACCCGTTCAGACGATGCTGATGCGGTTCCAGAACAGGGCTCTTGTAAATACAAAACTTGCATCAGAAGCTTCAACCACAGCCTTCAATATCATGGGAGGCGGAATGGGATTTATGGCAAGGGTGATAGTCAGCTCTTCAGATGCCAATGTACAACAGGAAACAAATTATAACCAGCTCGACAGAATTGTTGTTCAGGTTAATGAAACAGAGCAGCTAAATACAACAACTGAAGTTTTAAGCCGAATGCTTCTGAGAAGGCATTCTAACGTCAAAGATTTTGAAATAACAGTTCCGGAACTGCTTCTCAAACAGCAGCAGAGAACAAAGGATATATTTAATATAGTACTCGGTGCAATAGCCAGTATTTCACTTATTGTGGGCGGAATCGGAATAATGAATATTATGTTTGCCTCAGTAATGGAACGCATTAAGGAAATTGGAACGCGTATGGCAATAGGAGCCAAGAAAATGGATATTGTGGTTCAATTTCTTTCAGAGGCAGTCCTTATTAGCATATCAGGTGGTTTTATTGGAATCTTTCTCGGAGTGATAATGGCAAAGATTATTGAGAAACTTGCTGGTATTATGACAATAGTATCATTCTTTTCAGTTTTTATAGCTTTCGGGGTATCTGTTGCGGTAGGTGTGATTTTCGGTTACTCGCCAGCAAAGAGGGCTTCAGAAAAAGACCCCATTGAATCACTCAGATACGAATAAACATTTTAGACATATGAACAGGATTTTAGTTTTATTATTTACGGGATTTTTATTTGCTTCTTTCACAGTCAGAACTGAAGCACAGGCCGTAAAAAAGGTTATGACACTCGATGAAGTTATTAAAGTTGCCGAGGATCAATCGCCTTCAGCTCTTATTGCAAAACACAGATTCCGTGCAAGCTACTGGCAGTACAGGTCATTTAAAGCACAGTATCTGCCCTCACTGACGTTGACAGGTACGGTTCCAGATTTTTTCAACGGGCTTGAAAGAGTGTGGGATTCAAGAGACACAGCATGGAAATATTTTGCCACCAATACTGTCAGCAGCACAGGAACACTTTCTCTGTCGCAGGCTATAGGTCCACTTGGTACTGTGATTTCGTTAAGTTCAGACCTTACCTTGTATAAAGACATTGAGAAAAATTTGCCTATTAATTACATCACAAATCCTGTTTCCATTAATATAAACCAGCCGATAAGGCGTTACAATACACTCAAATGGCAGGCAAAAATTGAACCACTCCGGTATGAAATGGCAAAAAAGGAATATCTGAACACTATTGAGGAGGTTCATATGAATGCAGTTCAGAACTTCTTTATGCTTGCACTTGCCCAGATTAACAAGCAGATAGCTGAGATGAATTATTCAAATGCTGATACTCTTTATCGTATTGCCCAGGGAAGATATCAGCTCGGGACCATAGCTGAAGACGATCTTCTACAAATGCAGCTCTCATTCCTAAATGCCGAAACGGCAAGGAAGCAGGCAGAAATGAACCTTCGCGACAGGCAAATTCGTCTGGCTTCATTTCTAGGTTATAATGAAAATGTTGAAATTGAACTTATAATTCCATCCGAAATTCCTAATCTGCAGGTTGATACCCAGGAAGTTCTTGAACTGGCACTGAAAAATAACCCTGATATTATTAATCAAAGAATCAATACATTGAATGCCCAGAGCAGTCTTGCGCAGGCAAGGACTAACCGGGGACTGACAGCTACAATGATTGCATCGATAGGTTTCAAACAGCAGAATACTGATTTTCTGCAGGCATATCAGAATCTTAGTCAGTCACAGAGAGTTAGGATAGGGCTTACTATACCGATACTCGACTGGGGTCAGGCAAAGGGGAGGTACAAGATGGCACTTTCGAGCCTTGAGCTTGCTGAAGTTCAGGAGAAACAGGCAATGTCGAATTTCCAGCAGAACCTGTTTCTTGATGTAGCCCAGTTTAATCTTCAGGCCGAACAGGTTGCAATTGCTGCCAAATCTGATACAGTAGCTATGAGGAGGTATGAAGTGACCAAGGCGAGATTCCTTATCGGAAAAATATCTGTTCTTGATTTGAACGATGCCGACGCCAGAAAGGACACAAACCGCAGGGCATATATCCAGGCATTACAACAATACTGGACTTATTTCTACAACATCAGAGCTCTAACACTTTACGATTTTATTAACAGAAAACCAATTGAAGTGGATTTCGAAAAACTACTGCTTTAAAGAATTGTGTAATGAACTTGTTGAAAGGCTGCATTGGGAGGCAGCCTTTCTTATTTTTTAATTGTTTCATTTTTGAAAATCTTTTGTTTAAATTTGCGGCTCATTATTTGATTGAATTAATATAGAATAACATAAAAAAATTGACAGATGCAGAATAAAGGTCTGATTATAGTTCTGGCAGTTACGCTTGCTATAGTTTCGCTCTACCAGCTGTCGTTTACGGCCGCTACATACAAGGTTAAAAGTGATGCCAGAAAATATGCAAAAGGAGATCTGGTAAAGGAAGTGGCATATATCGATTCGATGTCGGCCCTGTCGAAAGACCAGTGGAGTTTTCTGGGGTACACCTTCAAGGAATGCCTGAAGAAAGAGTTGAATCTCGGACTTGACCTTAAAGGTGGTATGAATGTGATACTTGAGGTATCAGTTGAAGATATTTTAAGAGCACTATCAAATTACAACCCGGATAAAACCTTTAATGAAGCTCTTGCCAGGGCTCGTCAGCGTCAATTGCAGACACAGGGAGATTTTCTCACACTTTTTGCAAATGCATTTACGGAACTTGACCCTCAGGCAAGGCTAGCTTCCATTTTCGGCACTGTTGAAATGAAGGATAAAATAAACTTTAATTCAACAAATGAAGAAGTTATAAAAGTTCTTGAAAAAGAGATAGATAACGCTATAAATAATGCCTTTAACATACTCCGTACAAGAATCGACCGGTTTGGAGTAACACAACCCAATATATCGCAGTTATCTACAAAGGGGAGAATTCTGATAGAGCTCCCAGGGGTTAACAATCCGCAAAGAGTAAGAGAGCTTCTGTCGGGTACAGCAAACCTTGAATTCTGGGAGACATATGAGAACAGTGAAATGATAGGCTATCTGGTTCAGGCAAATAATCTGCTAAGGGAAATTCTTGCAAATACCCAGAAGCAGGCAGATTCTTTGAAACTGGTTTCTGAATCGCGTGCGTCGACCCAGCAGGATACTACCCGTAAAGGTGAAGAATCAATACTTGAACTAATTAAAAAAGATACAACAAAAACAGCTGCTGAAGCAGAAACGCTGGAACAGTTTACAGCCCAGAATCCTCTTTTCGGGATATTAAGGCCGCATGTTGATCAGAATGGACAGCCATATCAGGGGAGCCTTATAGGTCTGGCCAGTTTCAGAGATACGGCTACAGTAAATAAGTATCTGAAGATGAACCAGATCAGGGCTCTGTTTCCCCGTGATGTCCGCTTCTACTGGAGTCAGGAGCCATACAAGTATGATGACACAAAGACTTTCTATGAGCTACATGCAATAAAAGTTACCACACGCGACGGCCGGGCACCTCTCGACGGAAGCGTAATTACATCGGCCAGACCTACAACCGGAGTTATTGCTTCCGACATTAAAGTCGAAATGTCAATGAATGCCGAAGGTGCCAAAACATGGGCACGCCTTACACGCGAAAATATTGGACGCTGTATAGCAGTTGTTCTCGATGGGTATGTACGGTCATGGCCAAGAGTCACAACTGAAATTACCGGTGGAAACTCTGAAATAACAGGTAATTTCACTCTTGAAGAGGCACAGGACCTCGCAAATATTCTTCTTTCCGGTAAACTGCCCGCTCCTGCCCGCATAGTATCTGATACAGTTGTTGGTCCTACACTTGGGAAAGAAGCAATAAAATCGGGCGTTACATCATTTGCTATCGCATTTCTCCTGGTTCTGGCATATATGATTTTCTATTACAGCCATAAGGCTGGAGTTGTTACAGATATTGCTCTTCTTGCAAACGTGTTTCTTCTATTTGGCGTTCTTGCTTCCCTCAATGCGGTGCTGACCCTTCCGGGTATAGCAGGTATTGTGCTTACAATGGGTATGGCAGTTGACGCAAATGTGCTTATTTATGAACGAATACGCGAGGAGCTTCGTGCCGGGAAAGGACTTAAACTCGCAATAGCTGACGGCTACCGAAGAGCATATTCAGCAATAATAGACTCTAACGTAACAACACTGCTAACCGGTATTGTCCTATATGTTTTCGGTACAGGCCCGATAAGAGGATTTGCAACAACGCTCGTCATAGGTATAGTAACATCACTCTTTACAGCTATTTTCATAACCAGACTTATTTTCGAAGCACAACTTAAGAGAAACAAAGAACTTACTTTCTCAATACCGCTTACTGCAAACCTTCTTAAAAACACAAAAATCGACTTTATCGGGGTAAGAAAGTATTTTTATACATTATCAGCTGTAATCCTTATTGCTGGTATAGTTTCTTTGTTTGCCAGGGGACTTAATATGGGAATTGATTTCACAGGTGGAAGAACTTTTGTTGTAAGGTTTGATGAACCTGTAAAGACGGCTGATGTTGCCCAGCGGCTTAATTCAGTTTTTGGGCAAATGCCACAAGTTGTAACTTTTGGCAGTGAAAATCAGGTCAAGATCACAACCAAATATAAAATAAATGAACCCGGAGCAGAGGATGAAGTAGAGACATTGCTCTATCAGGGACTTAAAGATATGGTTGGAGGGAATCTGTCAAAAGAAGAATTTCTTTCAAAATACAGGGTTAGCTCCGAAACCATAGGCCCAACCATTGCTAGCGATATTAAAATCAAGGCATTCTATTCTGTTGGTATTGCCCTTGTTATTATTTTCTTTTATATCTTTCTCAGGTTCCGCACATGGCAGTTCGGTTTTGGAGCAGTGGCATCACTTTTCCACGATACGCTCTTTGTGATTGGTATTTACTCTCTATTGTGGGGCATTATGCCCTTCTCGATGGAGATAGACCAGGCATTCATTGCAGCAATACTTACAGTTATTGGTTACTCGGTAAATGATACCGTGATTATCTACGACAGGGTAAGGGAATATCTGCCCATTTACCGAAAAAGACCTTTTAAAGATATACTGAATTCAGCAATCAACTCAACTCTGAGCCGTACCATAAATACCTCTTTGACAACTCTTTTAACTATCATTGCAATTTTCATTTTCGGAGGTGCAGTTATCCGTGGATTTATTTTTGCCCTTATGATTGGAATATTCGTTGGTACCTACTCTTCAATCTTTGTGGCAGGTGCACTGATGTATGATACATCAAAGAAAATGAAAACAGCTCAGCCTGAGCAAAAATGAAAAATGAGTTATTTGTTTTGTAAAGCAGGGAGTCTTCTCCCTTGCTTTTACTTTTTTATGATGATTACTTGTTCATGGATGTCAGCCTGTCGAATTTAATTATTAATTTTGCAAAGGTGAATTGATGAAAAATGGGTGTACTATTATTCATAAGCGGGCAGGAAATATTTATTATAATGGTGGTTGTCCTGTTGCTTTTCGGAGCCGACAAGATTCCGGAAATAGCAAAAGGAATAGGAAAAGGAATGAGGGATTTCAGAAAAGCAACTGAAGAAATTAAAAAAGAGATAGAAGAGAGTACAAGAGAGGTAAGAAGTGAAATATCAGAAATTCAGGAATCGGTACAAACTGACATTAATGATATCAGCGAAAATATCTCAAGAAATATAGAAGAGTCGACTGAGGCAATAAGAAGTGATCTTAACGAAGCATCTGATTCGCTTAACAGGGAAGTTGAAGATCTTAACAGGGAAGTTGATGACCTGAATTCAAATATGAGCTGAAATTTATACCTTCCACAAATATTCGATTATTCTTCTTGCATTAGTATTTCATTTTTTCAGGCGGGCAATTTATTTCAATTCAAAATGTTATTTTTGTCTTTGCCACAATTGATATGATTAAGGCTACAGGTATAAGGAAATCATTCGGGAATCTCAGGGTTTTAAAAGGAATAGACCTTGAGGTTAAAAAGGGGGAAATTGTCACGATTGTAGGGGCAAGCGGGGCTGGAAAGACCACATTATTACAGATCCTTGGCACACTCGACCGGCCCGATGAAGGGCAGATTTTTTACAACGGTCAGGATGTTGGAAAACTTAATGGAAAACAACTGGCTGCATTCAGAAACAAAAACATCGGCTTTGTTTTTCAGTTTCATCATCTGTTACCTGAATTTACAGCACTCGAAAATATTTGTATTCCTGCATTCATTGCTGGCACGGGAAGGCAGGAGGCTATGAAGAAAGCCATGCAGCTTCTTGATTTTCTGAATCTTTCTGAAAGAGCAGAGCACAAGCCTTCAGAACTTAGCGGAGGCGAGCAACAAAGAGTGGCTGTAGCCAGGGCACTTATTAATAACCCGTCAGTTATTCTTGCCGATGAACCATCCGGCAACCTCGACACAGAAAACAAAAAGGAACTCCATAAACTCTTTTTCCGTTTGCGCGACACTTTTGGTCAGACTTTCGTGATTGTAACACACGACACCCAGCTTGCTTCATTGTCCGACAGAATCATCCAGTTAAAAGACGGAATTATTGTCAATGAATCGTGAAAAACGTTATAAAGGAATTACACATGGCGAAATGCGTGAATTCCTTGAAGAAAAATATCTTCAGTATAATACTCCGGAGTTTATTGAAAATGATCCTGTTTCCATTCCACACATGTTTTCCGGGAAACACGACAGAGAAGTATCAGGATTTCTGACGGCAACAATAGCATGGGGAAGGCGGGATCTGATATTAAGGTCGGCACACCGGCTTATGGAATTAATGGGAAATTCTCCATACGAATTTATTATTAATGCATCAGAAAATGACCTGAAAAGATTTTCACGATTTGTCCACAGAACCTTTAATGGAGGCGACTGCATATGTTTCCTCAGGTCATTGATGAATATTTACAGAAAGTATGACAGTATGGAAGATATTATAGTTGAGGGTATGAGGCAGGATGATTCCCTTGTAACTGGTATTGCTTCGCTGCGAAGGGATTTTTTTTCCATACCTCATAGCTGTCATGCTGAAAAACATTTTGCAGATATTTTACGAGGAGCAGCAGGAAAAAGACTATTTATGTTCCTGCGGTGGATGGTAAGAGATGACGGCAGGGGCGTAGATTTCGGAATATGGAAACAGATAAGACCTTCACAGCTTTACATACCTCTGGATTTTCATACGGGGAACACGGCCAGAAAGCTTGGCCTTCTTCGGAGGAAACAGAACGACTTCACCGCAGTAAAGGAACTTACATCTGTGCTGCGAACTTTCGACCATGACGATCCTGTTAAGTACGACTTTGCTCTGTTCGGTCTGGGAATAAATGAAAGGTTTTGAATTTTTTTGCAATAAAAAGCACCTGCAGGATATGGCAAATGATTATTTCAGGTTCAAACAGTTTACAATTCATCAGGACAGGTGTGCATTTAAAGTTGGGACCGACGGAGTATTACTTGGAGCTCTTGCAGAAATACATGGCAATGGATGGCTTCTTGATATAGGAACAGGAACGGGGCTGATTGCTATAATGGCTGCTCAGAGAACAAATTGCAGGATTATTGCCATAGAGCCCGATTACAACTCCTACATTCAGGCTTGTGAAAATGTATTTGCCTGTCCATGGTCGGACAGAATATCAGTTGAGAAATATACATTCAGTGATTATTTTTCCATTTGTGACAGAAAGTTTGATTTTATTGTAACCAATCCTCCATATTTCAGGAACTCCCTGCTGAGTCCCGATCCTGCAAAATCAGGTGCCAGGCATGCATGCTCACTTTCGTACGAGCAGCTTGCCGGGGGTTGTGCAAGATTGCTGGCTGAAGAGGGGAGCCTACATATAATACTGCCCTATACCGAAGGCACTCTTTTTATTGCAACTGCAGCAGAAAAAGGGCTCTTTTGCAGTAGAATGATAAAAGTTAAGGCAGTCCCTTCTGGTCCAGTCATACGCCTTATTATGAAATTTGAAAAATCAAAAAAACCAATCAGGGAAGGTTTTTTAACAATTGAGACCGGCAGAAGGCATGAATATACACCAGAATATATCGAAGCCACAAGGGATTTTTACCTGAATTTCTGAAAAGAAATAGCAGAGGCCGGGTGAGCGGCCAGTTCAATTTATATTAGCAATATTCCTGTCGTAATATATTTATAAATGGAAGGCAGATTGTATCTTTGTTAATAAAGATACTGAGCAGTACGATGACTGATTTTCAGAAATATGTGGATACTCCCCTGATGAAGCAGTATTACAGTATCAAGGCCAAGCATCCCGATGCTTTACTGCTCTTCAGGGTGGGCGATTTTTACGAAACCTTCGGTGAAGATGCCGTTAAAGCATCGGAGATACTGGGTATAACACTTACCCGCAGGGCAAACGGTGCAGCTTCATTTGTGGAGCTGGCAGGGTTTCCGTATCATGCTCTCGACACTTATTTACCAAGGCTGGTGAGAGCAGGACAACGTGTTGCAATATGCGAACAACTTGAGGATCCCAAACTGGCAAAGAAAATAGTAAAACGTGGTATTACTGAATTGGTTACTCCCGGCGTGAGTCTTAATGATAATGTGCTGCATCATAAGGAAAACAATTTCCTGGCAGCAATTCATATCGACAGAAGGGCAGCAGGTGTGGCATTGCTTGATATTTCAACCGGTGAATTTCTGGTGGCTGAAGGTACTTTTGAATATGTCGATCAAATACTTAACAACTTTCAGCCTAAAGAGGTTTTATATGAAAAGAGTAAAAAAGATCTTTTCGAGGAAAATTTTGCACGGAAATTCTATACCTATAAACTCGACGACTGGATTTTTACTCATGAAGCAGCATATGACAGGCTGATAAAACAGTTTGATACTGCATCATTAAAAGGATTTGGGGTAGAAAATTTTACTTATGGTATAATTGCAGCAGGAGCCATACTCTATTATCTCGACATAACCCAGCATAATCAACTGGCGCATATAAACAGTATATCAAGGATAGAGAGTGATAAGCATGTATGGCTCGACCGTTTCACCATACGGAATCTCGAACTTTTCCAGCCTGTTTTTGAGGGAGCAAGAACACTTATTGATGTTCTCGATCGTACAATATCTCCTATGGGAGCCCGGTTGATGAAACGATGGCTTTCACTGCCATTGAAGGAGATGCAACCCATAAACGAGCGCCTCGATATTGTGGGTAATTTCATGAACGACAACGATTTAAGAACAGAGGTCTGTGGATATCTCAAACAGATAGGAGATCTCGAAAGATTGACTTCAAAAGTGGCAGCCAACAGAATTAATCCACGGGAAATTGTTCAGCTGAGACGCGCACTCGAGGCACTTGCCCAATTGAAAGATAAATGTGAGAAATACGGCTCTCCACCTCTAGTATTACTTGCCGGACAAATAAATCCATGCAAACAGGTTGCCGAAAGAATTGCCCGCGAAATAAACGATGACCCTCCGGTACAGATAAACAGAGGTAATGTTATTGCAAAAGGCGTAAATGCAGAACTTGATGAACTGAGAACAATGCTTTACAGTGGCAAGGATTATCTTGCAGACCTTCAGACTCGCGAAAGCCAGAAAACAGGAATACCTTCACTTAAAATAGGCTTTAACAATATTTTCGGATATTATATCGAAGTCAGAAATACCCATAAAGACAAAGTCCCCCCGGAATGGATAAGAAAACAAACCCTTGTAAGTGCAGAAAGATATATCACGGAAGAACTAAAACAGTATGAAGAAAAAATACTGGGGGCAGAAGAGAAAATAATTGAGCTTGAAACAAAACTCTTTAATGAACTGGTTCTTTCAATTTACGATTATATTCCGGTTATCCAGTTAAATGCTTCGTTAGCTGCACGGATTGACTGCCTCCAGTCGTTTGCTACAGTATCGGTTGAAAACAATTATACACGTCCGGTTCTCGACGATTCAAAAGTGATTGATATTAAAGACGGAAGGCATCCAGTTATTGAGAAGCAGTTGCCTCCGGGTGAGTCGTACGTGCCAAATGACGTTTACCTCGATGATCAGGAGCAACAAATAATAATTCTTACAGGCCCGAACATGTCGGGGAAGTCGGCACTTCTCAGGCAGACTGCACTTATTGTTTTAATGGCACAAACTGGTTGCTTTGTTCCTGCAAAGGAAGCCCGTATAGGAATTGTGGATAAAATTTTTACCCGTGTAGGAGCATCTGATAATATAAGCCTTGGCGAATCTACATTCATGGTGGAGATGATCGAGACGGCAAGCATTCTTAATAATCTTTCCGATAGAAGCCTTATACTTCTTGATGAGATAGGCCGGGGAACAAGTACTTACGACGGAATATCGATTGCATGGGCTATTGTGGAATATCTGCACGAAAACCGCTTGAGGCCAAAAACACTCTTTGCCACACATTACCATGAACTTAACGAAATGGAGAACTCTTTTCAGAGAGTTAAGAATTATAATGTGTCAGTAAGAGAACTTGACAATAAAGTTGTTTTCCTTAGAAAGCTTAAACGTGGAGGAAGCGAACACAGTTTCGGGATACATGTGGCAAGAATGGCAGGAATACCAAAAAGCATTGTAAAAAGGGCAGATGAAATATTGAAGGAGCTCGAGCAAAGTCACAATAAACAGGAACTGGCAAAACCAATTGACGAAATAATCAACAGAAGGGAAGGCTTGCAACTGAGCTTCTTCCAGCTCGACGACCCTGTTCTGAAACAGATCAGAGATGAAATTGCGGGTATAGATATTAATAACCTTACCCCGCTGGAAGCTTTGAATAAACTTTATAATATTCAGAAATTGTTAAGAAAATAACATAAACCATATAAACAGTAAATTATTTCTGCCATGAGAATATTGATTGTTGAGGATGAGCGTAAACTGGCTTCTTTTCTTAAGAAAGGATTGATCGAAAACAACTTTGAGGCTGATGTTGCTTACGATGGCAAAAATGCAGAAAAACTTATTAAACAGAATGAATATGATTTGATAATTCTTGATATAATTCTTCCTGATACAAGTGGGTTAAAACTTTGTGAGAAATTCAAGCAGCAAAATCCCCTTCGTCCTGTACTGATGCTTACAGCACTTGGTACGACAGATGATAAAGTTTCAGGTTTCGATGCTGGAGCCGACGATTATCTTGTAAAACCTTTTGAATTCAGGGAGCTTCTGGCAAGGATTAGGGCACTATTAAAGAGATTTTCAGATTTTGTCGAATCGTCGAACAAACTTGTGGTTGCTGACCTTGAGCTGGATCTCGACAAGAAGGCTGCCAGAAGAGGGGATAAGGTTATTGAACTGACGGCCAAGGAATTTCTGTTACTTGAGTATCTTATGAGAAACAGCGGAAGGGTGATATCAAGAAATGATATAGCTACAAAAGTATGGGGCTCCGACACTGACGTCAATACAAATGTGGTGGATGTATATGTCAATTTTCTCAGAAAGAAAATTGACAGGGGATTTGATAAAAAACTTATACATACCAGAGTAGGACTGGGATATTTGATAGATGATAAATAGTAACCATGAAAATAAGAACCAGACTCACGCTTCAATTTCTTCTTCTTGACGGTATAATAATGATTGTGGCTTCGGCAGCTATATATTTTTTATCGGATAATTACCGGAGGGAAGATTTTTATAGTAGAATTGAGAACAGGGCAAAGAACACAGCAAAACTTCTGCTGGAAGTGGAGGAAATTAATGCCGATCTTTTGAAGAGGATTGAGAAAGATAACCCGGCAAGTCTTCCCGATGAGAAAATCATAATTCTTAATTATGAGAGAGATACTTTGTATACCTCTGATGAAGAAGGTGCAATAAAAATTGATGAAGATGTCCTCGACAGGCTCTGGAGGCTTGGAAGAATTACCTACCGCCAGGAGCCTTACGAAGTAGTTGGTTTACTGTATGCTGAAAGCGCAAACAGGTTTGCAGTTATTGCTGCAGCAACTGATGCTGCAGGATTGCTGAGGTTGAAAAACCTGAGACTTATTCTGACAGCAGTTTGTGTAACGAGTTTATTTTTATTTGCTGTGGCAGGATGGTTTTATTCAGGCCGGGCTCTCAAACCAATTTCAGATGTGGTAAAAAGGGTTGAAAATATTTCAATTACCAGCCTTCATCTCAGGGTCGATGAAGGCAATGGGAAGGACGAACTGGGAAGGCTTGCAAAGACATTCAACAAAATGCTCGAAAGACTTGAAACGGCATTTATGGTTCAGAAGGAGTTTATAGCAAATGCATCACATGAATTGAGAACACCTCTCTCATCACTAAATGCTCAGATTGAGGTACTTCTGATGAAGGACCGTTCAACCGAAGAATACAAAAAAGAGCTCGTTTCAATTCTTGAGGATATCAGGTCGCTTACGGAACTTGCCAACAAACTCTTGCTTATAGCGAGGACTGCTTCAGTAAATCCTGCTGACCTCACAGCAAGGGTCAGGATTGATGATGTGCTTTGGCAGGTACAGGAGGAGATGGGGAAATACAAAAGTGATTATACAATAAATATCAATCTTGATGAGTCTCTAACTGATTCGGATCAGATTGTTGTATCCGGTGATGAATTTCTCTTAAAAACGGCATTCAATAATATAATTGATAATGCATGCAAGTATTCACCTGATAAAAAGGCAGATCTATTTCTCAGCCTGACAGGAAACATGGTATGCGTTGAAATTAAAGACAGAGGAATGGGAATATCTTCTGAAGAACTGAATAAAATCTTTGAACCTTTCTTCAGGGGAAGCAATGTTAAAACTGTTCCAGGGCATGGCATAGGATTGGCTCTTGTAAATCAGATAGTTAAAAGTCATAATGGAAAACTCGAAATTTTTTCAGTACCCGGAGAAGGTACCACTGTTAAGGTTTTTCTGCCAGTGGCGGAAAAACAGTAAATAGTGGAGTAGATAAGTAGTAAGTTTGCTTAGAATTTCTAAAGTAATTAAATTCTGTCGCATACTGTTAAATATTTTTTTACAGCGTTTTGGGTATTTAATGAACTTTTAATTTCATTTTAAAGTTTATTTAATATAGATTTCCGATATTGGCTGTGGCAACTTTTCGGATCCTGTTCTGTAATAATGTTCTTTCTGGCCTTTTTACTTTGTTTTTCAGTAAGAGCCCGTCACACGACGGGCTCTTGCTTCCTAATTAAAAATAATATAAACTCGTTATTAGACATTATATTTCACTAAATTTGAATTTATTAGAGCTACAGGAGTTGATAATAAATAATGTCATGGGAAAATCGGTTAAAAAGAACATTCATAGGATTGCAGTTATTGGTGCCGGGCATGGTGGACTTGCAATGGCAGGTCATCTGGCAATAATGGGGCATCAGGTAAATCTATACAATCGCAGTGAGGAAAGACTCTGGGGTGTAAAGTCATCAGGTACAATAGAGGTGACAGGTGAGATTCATGGTTTCGGTAAAATATATCTGGCAACCACAAATATGAAAGAAGCTATTGAAGGAGTTGAACTTATTATGGTTGTCGTACCGGCATATGCTCATAAATGGCTGGCAGAACAGATGGCTCCACATCTTGTTGATGGACAGATTGTTGTTCTTCATCCCGGAAGAACCTTTGGAGCTATTGAATTCAAGCAGGTTCTGCAAAGAATGAAAGTGAAAGCAGATGTGATTATTGCCGAAGCACAGACTTTTATTTATGCTTCCCGGGCAACAGGTCCATCCCAGGTTCATATTTTCAGAATCAAGCACTCAATACCTGTTGCTTCCATCAGGGCACATCTTATCCCCTATGTAATAGATAAGTTAAGGCAGTTTTATCCTCAATTTGTTCCGGGTGACAATGTTTTCAAAACCAGCTTTGAGAATATTGGTAGTGTTTTTCACCCGGCACTGTGTGTACTTAATGCAGGTTGGATAGAACACGATGTTGATTTTCAGTTTTACCATGAGGGAGCAACTATATCAGTTACAAAAGTGCTGGAAAGGATTGACATGGAGCGTGTCAAGGTTGCTGAGGCTCTGGGGATAAGGGCAATTTCTGCCCGGCAATGGCTTTATATGGCATACAGTGTGGAAGGGAATACTCTTTATGAAGCTATGAAAAAAAATGTGGGATACAGAGGTATTCTCGCTCCCAAATCATTGAAAGTGAGATATGTCGAAGAAGACATACCATGCAGCCTTGTACCTATTGCATCAGTTGGTAAAATGCTGAAAGTTGATACTCCTGCAATAAATTCAGTGATATACCTCGGTTCTGCACTGAATGAGTGTGACTATTGGTCGAATGGCAGGACAGTCGAAAACCTTGGCATAGCAGGGATGAGTTTAAGGGACCTGAGACTTCTTGCAATTGGTGAAAAATAAATTTTCGGGAAGATGAAAACAATTATTGGTGCTGCCATCGGCAGTTGTGTGCATGTAAGCGGCCTTTATCATTTTTTGAAACTGGCAGAGGCAGAAGGTTATAAAGCTGAATCCCTCGGACCGGCAGTTCCGGTGTCGCGGCTTATTAAGATAATAGGTGAGAAGAAACCTGATATTGTTGCATTAAGTTACCGGCTGACACCTGAGACGGCGGCAGAAATTTTTTCTGATATTAAGGTTGCGCTTAAAAATACAGGGCTGGAAGGGATAAGAATAATATTCGGAGGCACTCCTCCTGTTGCTGCAGAAGCGGTTAAATCAGGGCTTTTCGAAAGGGTTTTTGACGGAACGGAACCGGTTGAGGAGTTAAAAAGATACCTGCGGGGCGGAGGTGTTTCTGATGAGAAAATCCTGTTTCCCGACAATCTTGTAGAAAGAATAGAACAAAAATATCCTTATCCTCTGATACGGCACCATTTTGGAAGGCCGACTATTGAAGAAACGGTTGAAGGTGCAGCACTGATTGCTGAGTGGGGGGTGCTGGATGTTTTATCAATAGGACCCGACCAGAATGCCCAGGAGCATTTCTTTCATCCTGAAGAGATGGATCATAGCCAGGACGGTGCAGGTGGTGTGCCGTTAAGAAAGCCGGAAGATCTGGAAGCTATATACAAAGCGACCCGGAGGGGCAACTTTCCCCTTGTCAGATGTTATGCTGGCACGCGCGATCTGCTTAAGTGGGCTGAGATGAGCGTAAAAACAATAAACAATGCATGGGGAGCTATTCCACTTACATGGTACAGTATGCTCGACGGACGTTCAAAACGCCCGATACCTGAGGCAATAAGAGAGAATCAGGAAGTGATGCGATGGTATGCCCAAAGAGGGATACCTGTTGAAGTAAATGAGTCGCACCAGTGGAGTCTGCGCGATGCACACGATACGCTTGCAGTGGCAATGGCTTTCCTGGCTGCTTATAATGCCAAAAAAGCTGGCGTAAAATATTATGTGTCTCAATATATGTTTAATACTCCACCGGGCACCAGCGCTGCTATGGATATTGCAAAAATGCTGGCAAAAAATGAAATGATTGAGGAACTTATTGATAATGATTTCAAAGTATTCCGTCAGGTAAGAGCCGGCCTTGCTCATCTCTCACCCGAACCATCAATCGCAATGGGTCAACTGGCAGCATCAGCAGTGATAAGTCTAGCATTAAAGCCTCATATACTTCATGTTGTTGGATACAGCGAAGGTGATCATGCAATTAAGGCCGTTGAACTTATTCAGAGTTGTAATATTATTCATGGCGTATTAGGAAACGTACTCTACGGAATGCCAGGGATGACAAACGACAGAAAAGTTCAGGAAAGAAAAAATGAACTTAAAGCTGAGGCAAAAGTACTCCTCGATGAACTATGGCGCAGGGGTGAGGGTAAATCAGAAGATCCATGGACCGACGCCAGCAATATTTATGACGCAATAAAAACTGGATTGCTTGATACACCACACTTCCAGGGCATCTCTTATCTGTGTGGGAAAATAATAACCAGGATAATAGACGGCGCCTGTTATGCAGTTGACAGGGATACAGGAGAAAAGCTTACTGAAAAGGAAAGAATAATGGAACTTAACCATTAAATAAAAAATGGCAAACTATATAATTCTTGTTCTATGTTTAATTGTTTTTCTGGCTTATATATTTGACATAACCAGTAAATATACCAGGATACCCGGAGTCATACTACTGATCTTACTGGGCATAGTTATTCAAATACTAACTGATATAACCGGCCTGAAGATTCCCAATCTAAAACCATTTTTACCTGTTATTGGCACTATCGGGCTGATTCTTATTGTCCTTGAAGCAAGCCTTGATCTGAAGCTGGAGAGGAAGAAATCAAGATTGATATTAAATTCTGTGATTTCAGCGGCTACCCTTTTTCTGGTTTTTACAGCAATAATGACATTTATTATTCGTAAATTCATGCATTACAGTTTGCACGATTCCCTTCTTAACACCATACCATTTGGAGTGATTAGCAGTGCAATTGCCATTTCGGCCGCTATAAACCTTCCGGCAGAAAAAAGGGAATTTATCGTTTATGAAAGTTCAATCTCAGATATAATTGGTATTCTGGTGTTTGATTTTGTATTGATTAATAATGGCGATGTAATTAAAGGGATTTTTACAAATTTTATACTTGGAGGCATATTAACTCTGATAATTGCAATTATTATTACAGCCGCTCTTGCGTATCTTTTGTATAAATCAAAGTATCATGTGAATTATGTAATTATTCTGACAGCAGTCATCTGCGTATATGTTATGGCGAAGCTGGTACATCTGCCTGCTCTTTTTCTGATTCTTATTTTCGGCCTTGTAATGGCAAACAACAGACTTGTTGAGAATCCAATACTGATGATAAGAGCCAATGTTGACTTTCAGAAATTCAGGACAGATCTCGAATCCTTCAAAAAAATAGTCGGAGAATTAACATTTCTTGTCAGGTCATTCTTTTTCATAATGTTTGGATATTATGCAAATATTAAAGGATTATTGAATATTGAAAACATTATCACGGGACTTGCCATCACCTCATTCATTTTTATTTTACGATGGATTTTTCTTGAAAAAATATTACGAATTAAGTCCATGCCACTTCTGTTCTTTGCACCACGTGGCCTGGTTACCATTCTTTTGTTTCTGAGTATCCCTGAGGTTTCAAAAATTCCTTTTGTAAATGAAGAAGTTATTACAATTGTCATAATGATGACAATAATTGTTTTAATGATTGGCAATATCACTTACAGGTCAGAAGAAGATTTGAGCCAACAGGAAGTTAAAGTAGATAATTAATACAGCTTATTTGTTTTTTAATTTTAGGTGATTATAAAAGAACGGTCAAAAAATATAGATATTTTGAGTAAAAAATTTAGAGATATTTTTGTTCTATTATTATATATCTGAATTCAAGCTTTTTCAGGTAAAATGGGAAATATTCTTCAGAAACGTCATGGTATTTGCGAATCTTTCTTTTGTATAACTCCAAAATTCTTCCAGTCCATTAATTTATACTTTTGCGGTAGCAAATTGTTTACCATGACCAACTTTTAAGTGACTCTTTCCGCAAATAATAAGTGAATCGTAATCTTTAAATTTATCTGAATAAAAAATAGAACCACATTTCCTTTTAGTTGTGCAACTTATTTTCGTTTAACTATTTGTAAGTTTTACGACTTTTAACCGTGCATAAAAAACACGATTTTTTTGCCAACAAAATTTCTTGAAATAAAAGCCTTGTTTTGTTTTCTATTTTTCTAATAAATTCAAATGTTCTAATATCCATAACACTAATTTAAATAATTATAAATTAGTGGCTGATTTTTTATAATTACCTAGTTATTTATGCTACAGGAAGAGACAAGTTTCAGAAAACGCGTAAATCTTTTTGACGGAGTTATGTTTGTTTCCGGGTCGATGATAGGATCCGGAATTTTTATTGTAAGTGCTGATATCGCCCGTAATGTGGGTTCGCCTGGCTGGCTGCTGATGGTGTGGCTTATTACAGGAATCATAACAATTATTGGAGCAATAAGTTATGGTGAACTTGCTGCAATGATGCCAAATGTAGGAGGGCAATACGTTTTTCTGAAAGAAGCATACCATCCCCTTGTGGGATTTCTTTTCGGATGGACAACATTTCTTGTGATACAATGTGGTTCAATTGCAGCCGTGGCTGTTGGTTTCGCCAAATTTTCAGGTGTGCTGATTCCATGGATTTCCGAAAAAAACATTCTCTTCAGCATTGGACCCCTGAAAGTGAACACCACCCAGATTGTGGCAATGGCTTCGATACTGTTTCTGACCTGGATGAATACAAGGGGTATCGTCACAGGCAAAACAGTTCAGAATATTTTTTCGTCAACAAAAGTTATAGTTCTTCTGGGATTTATAATTCTCGGAATTCTTATTTCAAGAGGGGCAGAAGCCTGGAACATCAACAGGGAAATTTTCTGGGATGCATCAAGAACGGGACCTGACAATGAGAATATACCAATATCGGGCTTAATGCTGGTAGCGGCAGTCGGCATGGCCCTGGTAGGGTCACTTTTTGCATCCGATGCATGGTATAATATAACATTTATCTCGGGTGAGGTGATAAATCCACGTAAAGTGGTGCCACTGAGCCTGTTATTCGGGACGCTTATAGTCTCTGTGCTATATATTCTGGCAAATTTAGTCTATATAAAATTTTTACCTGTGCGTGGAACGCCTGAGGGTATGACGGTACTGGAAAGAGGGATACAGTTTGCGACTGACGATCGTGTGGCCACATCGGCTATGAGCGTTGTGGTTGGTGATTATGCAGCTATTATTATGGCTGTCTTTATTATGATAAGTACATTCGGTTGTAATAACGGACTGGTTATTTCAGGCGCAAGAGTTTATTATGCGATGGCACGCGACGGCCTTTTTTTCAAAAGGGTGGGAGAACTCAACAGCAGGGGTGTACCAGGTTTTGCAATTGCCGTTCAGGGCCTCTGGTCAATACTTCTTTGCCTTTCGGGCACTTACAGCCAGCTTCTCGATTATGTCATCTTTGCTGTGCTACTTTTCTTTGCCCTTACAATCCTTTCAATATTCATACTCCGAAAGAAAAGGCCCGACATCCCCAGACCTTACAAAGCATTCGGATATCCGGTTGTACCAGCACTCTATATTCTTACAACCGTGGTAATCATGATTATCCTTTTGATTTTCAAGCCGGGCTATACCTTCCCCGGTCTGGGAATTGTTATACTTGGTATTCCGGTTTTTTATATATGGAACAGCTACCGGAAAAAGAATAATCATGATATTAAGAGAAGCCTTTGAATCATTATCATGGATGTAAAGGTTCATTTTCTGCTTTATATATTTAAAAAGGTCTGATTTTTGTATATAGAATTAAGCAGATTTTACGTTTAATATATTAAAATCGGGCTGTTATTATGTTCAAGGGATTCAGCTTAATAATATATACTTTACTGCTGTTTCTGCTGATATTTTCCTCATGCGAAAGAAACGATTACGAGCTTTTTGATCCCGACACAGCAGGTACATGGACTCTTTACACCACAAAAGACGGTCTTCCGTCGAACAGCGTAGGAGACATCAGTCTCGATAGAAAGGGCAACCTCTGGGTCTCCTTCCCGGGGTACGGAATAGCAAAATACGATTACCAGTCATGGCATGTATACCGCTCAACCACATCCCCTTTGATTAATGATATCGTAAACTGCCTTACTGTTTCTGCTGATGGCAACATAATATTTGGTACTCTCGATGGGGTTTCTGTTCTTTCTGCTGAGGGTGTATGGACTTCTTATGTGGATCCTGTTAACACCATGGATGTAACAGCAGTAAAGGTGGCAAAAAACGGCTGGATCTGGATTGGAACAAGAGATAAGGGATTTTATGTAAATACCGGAACGGGATACACCAATAATATTATTGCCGGATACGAGAGAGTAAGAGCAATTGAAGAAGGAACTTCCGGAGCAATCTATATTGGTACAGAAAACGGGCTTGTAAAATGGCAGAACAACGTATATTCATACATTAAGAAAACCGATGGGTTGCCCGATGACCTCATAACATCGCTTAAGTTTGACAGCAGGCAACGACTCTGGGTTGGTACTGAAGCAGGAAAGAATGTTGTATGGTACGATGCCGGTGGCACATTGCATAAAGTTAATTTAATGACCGGAAGTGACAGTGTCAGGATAAGGGATATTTTTGAGGACCGCCGTGGTCATATCTGGTTTGCAACATCAAGGAACGGATTAATTAAGTACGATGGTGTAGTGCCTCGCTCTTTCAGAGAGTATAATGGCTTTCCTGAAAATAGCGTCACCTGCATCGGAGAAGATAAATTTGGTAACCTCTGGATAGGCCTCAAGAGTAAAGGACTTGTTAAATATGTGTTACCGATTGAATAAGGCATTGTTTAAATGAACAGAACCATAAACATATTAGTGGCAGTGATACTGCTGATTTTCTCAGCAGCACCTGAGATTTACAGCCAATCACTCAGAGAGGAAAGGGACAAATATACACTTCTAACCATGCCTTACAATATGAGACCTCTTACACTTTACAGGGGTCAGTTGAAAGCTGATGCAGGTTATAAATTTGCTGTAAAAGGCAGAAAATTCGATAATGATGGCAATCCTGTCCAGCTTCGCACCAGCGGTACGGGTTCGGTTTACCATTATTATTTTGCCGATATCAGATACGGATTGCTCGACTTTGTTGAGCTGGGAGCAGAAACAAGCTATATAAGACATGGAGTGCGTTCAGAGTCTGTGACCTATACTTCAGTATCACTTACCTCAGCCGAAAGAGTAACAGTAAACCAGTTGAAAGAGATAAAAGGCTTCAGCGATATTCTTTTTAATGCAACAGTCAGACTGCCAATAAAATACAAATGGTTCGACCTGAGTGCGAAAGGCGGAATATATGTTCCATCGGCAGAATATAAACAGGATAAGCCTGAACACAGAATCACCAACATTACAGCGGCAGACTCATATACGGTAAATTACAAGTACAATTATACAAACGGATTCGGCGTACCGGTTTACCTGCTGGCTTCACAGGTGAAATTTACTTTCAGGAAACTTTCATTGCAGGCAGGCCTCACTTTCCGCACACCAGCAAGGGAAGGCACAAGTATAAGATGGGAGGAAAACCTGGTGGAGAAGACATTTATATATTATGACCAGTCCTATAAATATCTGCTCAGCGATGCATGGTTCGCCGACCTTGCTGTTCATTACCAGGCAACCGGGTGGTTCGACATTTTCGTGAATGTGAGCAGAGAGAAAACAACAGGGGGCTGGACCGAATACTGGGGGAATAAATATAAAAACAGAGAAACAGAACTTATAATGATAGAACCGTGCTTTGAACTCCAGATTTCACCGTCTCTTACAGTATGTCAGAATGCTGGGTTCCCTGTTGCAGGAAAAAACAGCGATGCTCCTTTTTATTTATTTACGACCATACGGTTCAGTAATTTTCCATTCTTTAGATAAATGGTAAAATATACTCACATACTGAAATACCTATCAGCTTCTGCAATGTTTTTTGCTCCGTTTATCTGCTCAGGCCAGGTTGAAAAACAGCTTACCCCGGCAGAGATAAAACAACAAACAATAGTAACAGAACCTGTAACACTTAAAAAGGGATTTATCAGATCAGGCATGCTTACCAATTACCGGGTTGCCGACAAGTATTTTACTGATGATGGTATAAAAGAGTATTATCCTTCCAATATATGGGGTACAAAATCGGTATATAATCTGACTTTTCAGTATGGTATCTCCGACAGGATGGAAGTAGAGCTTTCGACTGAATATATGAATTCAAGGCAGGAAAGCCAGAAGACAGAATTTATTGCAGCTACAAACACGGCAAAAACAGTTGTAACACGACAAAAAGGAACCGGAATAGGTGATACTTATGTGAAAATCAGATATCAGATTTTTCCTGAAACAAGTTACAGGGTATCTGTTACAGGAAATATCAACCTTGCAATCCCTACAGGCGAAAAGAATCCTACTGACATTCGCAGTGCCGAGCAATATGATCTGCCTGTAGGAAGCGGAACATATGCACTTGGAGGCGGTTTGTTTGCTCGAACCATCTTTTATCCCTATTCATTTACCTTTGGGTTGAACTATACTTATAGTTTTACAGGAAGAAAAAAGTTTGAAATTACTGATATACGTGAAATAGAATTTCAGCCCGGTGAAGTGCTCAACCTGTCGCTGGGAGCCAATCTCCATCTTAATGAATGGATAGTTTTTTCGAATGAGCTTACGTATCAGCACAAGGATAAGGGAACTGTGAACGGGCACTATTCAGCACTTTTGCCTCTAACATGGTCGGCTTCGTACAGGCCGGGACTTGTTTTTCAGGTCAGGCGGTTCAGACTTGGCGAATCGGTGACAATTCCGGTAAAAGGCAAAAACACAGCTGCCGATCCTCTTTATATTGTAATGGCTCAGTATGTTTTCTGAATGGTTCACAATAATGGTTCGTAAAAGAGCAGCACTCATCATTGCTTTCCTTTTCTTTTGTTTCATTCTGCTTTTTTCATGTCTTACTCCTTCCATTCTTGTGACCCGTGAACAGAACGCAGGCGACGAACTTTTCAACAGTCACCGTTACAATGAAGCAATTGTACATTATGGGAAGATGCTCGAAGCGAGCCAGAAGCTTGGGATATACCGCAACCTTCAGATGGAAGCCTCGGTGTGCCGCAAAGTGGCGAACTGTTATGAAATGACAGGCAAATACTCAGATGCACTGGAATATGTGGAGAGGGCAATGAAACTCGATTCTGCAGCAGGTTACCTTCTCGGCCGTATTGAAGATTACAGGCACAGGGGTAAGATCTATATCTACATGGGACAATATTATAACGGTATATCATCGCTTGAAAGAGCTCTTGAATTAAGTGAAGGGATGAACCAGAGCCTGAAAAATGAGAACAGACTTACAATAGCTGACAACTATCTGGCTCTGGGTCAATTATATGCGGTGATGGGGAAGACGGAGACTTCACTAAAATATACCGACAGAGCTCTCACTATATTCAGGCAGGCAGGAGAGACGAGGGGGGAAATGGAAGCCTATCTGACACTTGCTTCAGTATACTCTGATCAGGGAGATTTGATTACTGCATCCCGCTTTGCTGAGAATTCTCTAAAACTGGCTGAAAGGCTCGGGGTGGGAACTGCACGGCATTATCATCTGATGGCAACAATTGCGTCGGGTACCGGAGATTATGAGAAGGCATTAAGGTACCAGGAGAAGGCACTTGAAGAGGCTAAAAAAACCAGAATTGCTGCTCAGATAATCTGGGCAACTGTGGGCATGGGAGATATCTATAGTGAACTGGGCGACTACAGGCATGCCGGGCAGTATTACCGGCAGGCAAGGGAACAGAGGGATACAATCGGCATCATGGCAGGCAGTCTGGATGCTTCGATAGGGATGAGGCTGGGTGATGTTGCAGGTGCGAGCCGTTATTATTCATCCGAAGGTTCAGTTACAGGTAACGCGATAACATCACTTCGCATGGCAGAACTATTGATAAACGCCGGGAAACCCGACAGTGCTTTTTATTACCTCAGTATAGCAGGGTCAGCCTTTCACTCTATGGGTAACAGGCAGGGTCTGTCAAATACATATCTGCTTAAAGGTAAAATCTTTAATGATGCGGGTAATTATTCAATGGCACTTGCTGTGATTGATTCTGCATCGCGTTTGTCAGAGTTTCCTGATATAAAGTGGAGGGCATGGTTCGAAACGGGTCGAGTTTATGAAAATTCAGGCGATGATGCGAGAGCCGTTATGGCATACCGTAATGCGATTGATATTATTGAAAAGATAAGAGGGAACCTTACAGTTGACGAATTCCGCAGTATTTTTCTTGAAAACAAGAGAGAAGTATATGACAGGCTTATAAGGCTTCTTATGAAAAACAGGATGCCTGATGAGGCTTTCAGGATTTCGGAACAGGCAAGAGCAAGAGCTTTCTACGATATTCTTGCAGGTAAGAAGATTGACTTCCGTGGTGCACTTCCGGGAGACCTTGTCACTCGTGAGCAGGAGAAAAGGCTTGAACTTCAGAATCTCTACAGGTTGCTCCAGAGAAGCGACGCAGAATTTCAGGGAAGCACTGCAGGAAGAGCTTCTGAGATGCCAAAAGTAATGGAGGAACTGACACGTGTGCAAACGGAATATGAAGAATTACTCCGGATGCTTAAACTGAATAATCCGGCATATGCTGAAGTTATAGCTGCTGAGCCTGTTACTATTGAGGATGTACAATCAGAACTAAATGAAAAAACGGCACTTGTATCATACTGGCTGAGTGAAGATGGTCTTTCTATATGGCTGATAAAACCGTCAGGGACGGAAGGTTTTCAGGTTAAAACGAGCTATGGAAGGCTTTATGAGCTTATTGAGCTGGCGCGAAAATCAATAAGCTCAAATGATGATAAAGCAGCAAACTACAGTCTTAAAGAACTTTACAATCTTCTTATTTATCCGGTTGAGATGCATCTCGAAGGTTTCAGGGATATAGTGTTTATACCTAACGGTCCGTTGCATTTTCTGCCGTTTCAGGCATTGAAAGACCGTAATGACAGGTATCTTATTGATAAATATAATATTACATACTCTCCATCAGCAAGTGTTTATACAGTATGCAATGAGAGGCCAGTCCCCGGAGGTTCAAAGTTTCTGGGAGTTGCACTTTCGGACATGCCTATAGGTGGTAAGCCGGGTCTGCCGGGAACTGAGGATGAGCTGAAGAATATTCTGCCGCTTTTTTCCGAGAGTCTGTCTGCAACCGGCAAGAATGCTACCGAGACTTTTGTAAAGAGAAATGCAGGGAGTTGCAGCATATTGCATCTTGCCACACACGGGACATACAACTACAATCAGCCGCTCTATTCCTGTCTTTTATTTCCTGCAACTGATGAAGATGATGGTCGTCTCAATGTCTGGGAGGTTCTTGAGATGAATCTGAATGCGAAACTTGTTACACTTAGTGCATGTGAGACTGGACTTGGCAATGTGACGCGTGGTGATGAGATGACCGGACTGAGTCGTGCTTTTCTTTTTGCCGGCTCTCCGGCCGTGGTGGTGAGCCTCTGGGCTGTTGCAGATTATCCAACATCATTCCTGATGTCGGCTTTTTACAGGAATCTCAAGTCATATCCAGCCAGCGAAGCCTTATCACTTGCCCAGAGAGAGACTATGAAAAAATACCCCCAACCCCTTTACTGGGCACCTTTTGTGCTTATCGGAAACGGGAATGTGAAAGCCGAGTGAGTTTTATATGTTAAATTTCTTGATGCATTGATATTTTTTTATGGTTGTAGATTCCTTGTTGAAGGTTAATTGATGAGTAATAAATTGTTATGATATTTTTTATATGTCAAATGCTTCAGGCATTGTCATTAAGATTTTATTTTAAAAAAATAGTCCGCAGAACCTCGAAAAGAAACTAAGACACCAACATTACTCAGTATAATAACTCACCACTTTAAATTTTTTTAGGCCATCCTTGCATTTGTGACTATTTTATAACTTTGAAAAGTTGTAATAAAACTTTACATTTTATTAGTTTGATAAAGTTCAGAGATATAGAAAATGAAGAGTTTCTTGTAAGGAGCCTTTCAAAGGGAAACATTCTGGCGTTTAATACATTATTTAAAGAGTACAGCGGACGATTATTCCGGTTCGCCAATGGATATTTGAGGTCAGAGGCTGAAGCTGAAGAAATTGTACAGGAAGTTTTCACAATTATATGGGAAAAAAGAAAGGACTTAAAAGATGAATTATCATTTAAGTCGTACCTGTTTACTATTGCATTTAACATTATTAAAAAGTATTTCAGGAGAAAGACTTATCTGGCAGAGTATTTAAATTCACAAATTTATTCGGACCTCGATATTAGTACCACTGATAAGATAGACTATGATTCGGTTTGCGATTTTATCAGGAAACTAGTTGACAGGTTGCCTGACAGGCGAAGGGAGATATTTATTAAAAGCAGATTTGAGGGATTGAGCATTAAAGAATTATCAGAAGAGCTTGGAATAAGTCATAAAACAGTTGAAAATCAGATAACAGCCGCTCTTAAATTTTTAAAAGAAAATCTTAAACATGAATTTCTGCCTGCAGTTTTATTCTTTTTTCTGTTTATAGCTTAATTTTTTTTATTCCCTGATAGGTGTATTATTTCATTTATGGATATAACTATTGTGAAAAAGCAATAAAAATATTTGTTTGGTTAATTCAAGGGGTCAGAGGTCAGGTTAGTTTGGTTAGGGTTTGAAGCAGTTCTCTCATGAGAGAACTGCTTAGATTTGAAAAAAAATTAATAAATATATAAGTTAGGATTTATGAAAGAAGAGAAGGTGGATTTTGATAAGCTAAAAGATTTTTTTGAAGGTCGTAATAATGATTTTGAGTATATAAAGAAAGTATTTTGTGACAGGGAGAAAGAAGATGAACTTAAAAAAGTTTTATGGAGGCAGTGGTATGAAATTTTAAAAGAGGATATTGAAAGTGAAAAAGATTTGAGCCATATTTTGTACAGGATTCATTATGAAATTAATAGTAGGAAAGAGTTCATTGATAGAAGAGGAAAGATTCATAATATTTTAAGAGCATTTACCCGGATTGCTGCGGTATTGTTTATTCCTTTGCTGATATATTCTGGTTATCAGTTTATCAGAAGTTCAGGTACTGGAATAGCCATGTCGGTCGAGATTACAGCACCAGCATGGGCACGGGTTCAGTTTACTCTGCCCGATGGTACCAGAGGATGGCTGAACAACAGGTCGGTTTTAAAATATGAGGCAGGGATAAATTTTAACAGGGAGGTTATTTTAGATGGAGAAGCTTACTTTGATGTTGCAAAAGAAAAGAGGAAGCAGTTCAGAGTAAAAACTGATGAAGTTATTATTACAGCACTGGGTACAAAATTTAATGTAGCCTCTTACAATAATGAGAAAAATGTTGAAGTTGTTCTTGAAGAAGGTTCTCTGATATTAACCGATAAGGACAATAGATACACCTGTCAGATGAAACCAAGTGAACTTGTTATTTATGATAAAACAAGCGGGCATCTTTCAAAGGATACTGTACAAACTAACAAATACACCTCATGGAAGGAAGGAAGGCTGGTATTCAGGAATGATCCGATTGATGTTATTGCTCGCAGGTTGGAAAGGTGGTATAATATTGAGGTTGAGTTGAAAGATATTTTCCCGGACGACATAAGACTTCGTGCCACTTTTATAGATGAAGATTTATATGAAGTTCTAGAAATTCTGAAGCGCAGTCTGAACATTGACTACCACATTAATGAGAGAAGCCTTGGAGATGATGGGGTTTTCTATAAGAAAAAAGTAATATTGATGAGTAAAAAAGATATATAATCACACTTAAAATCTGTTCCCATGAAATATGATTCATCATAAGAGGTATGAAAAAACAGGAAAGTGGTGTAGACACTTTCCTGCCATTCAGCTAAGTTAATTAATTAAAAATAACCTAACTAAAACATTGCATATTTATGAAAAAAAACCAATTTAACTTAACATTAAGGAAGTTAATCATGGAACTTAAAATTTCAATCCTGATTATTCTTTTAAGCGTATCAAGTGTTTTTGCGGGTAGATCATATTCCCAGACAGCAAAGATTTCGCTTGATATAAAAGACAAGACCCTTGAACAGGTTATGGATGAGATAGAGAGGCAGAGTGAGTTCTATTTCATTTTTAACCAGAAGCAGATTGATGTCAACAGAATTGTTGATATACAGGCTAATAATAAGCGTATTACAGATGTTCTTCCTCTTCTTTTTGAAGGGACAGATGTTAATTATGCAATAATTGATAGAAAAATACTGCTAACTACTGATCCGATCTCAAAAGATTTATTGAAAAAGGACCTGAAAATTAATCTTAATGAAGAACAGCAACAGATGACCGTAACAGGTGTGGTTACTGATGCATCAACAGGAGAAGTAATACCAGGAGTTAATGTTGTGGTAAAAGGTACTACAATAGGTACGATAACTGATGAAAAAGGGAAATATTCAATAAATGTTCCTGATAGAAATGCGACTCTTGTGTTTTCATTTATAGGATATAATCCTCAGGAAATTTTATTAGGAGGCAGAACGTTACTTAATGTTGCATTAAGTTTAGACGTAAAAAGACTTGAGGAGATAGTTGTTGTTGGATATGGCGTTCAGAAGAAGCTTAACCTTACAGCAGCTGTTGATCAGGTTACAAGTGAAGTAATTACTAACAGACCTATTCCAAATATTACACAGGGTCTGAAGGGAGTTATACCTAATCTAAACATTAATTTACTAGACGGAAAACCAATTCAAGCACCAAGTTTTAACATAAGAGGTACGACATCTATCGGACAGGGCGGTAATGCACTGGTTCTAATTGATGGTGTTGAAGGTGATCCCAGCCTTTTGAATCCAAATGATATTGCCAGTATATCTGTTTTAAAGGATGCAGCAGCCGCATCAATTTATGGAGCTAGAGGTGCATTTGGTGTAGTTCTTATCACAACCAAAAATCCTGAAAAAGGAAGAACAGGCGTTCAATATTCAACTAACTACTCTTTAAAAAGGCCCATTAAACTACCTGATTATGTTACTGATGGATATACATACGTAAAAATGTTTGTTGAAGCATTTCTTAACGGTGATGGGTCATTCCCTCAGAATATTAATAAAACACAGAAAGTGTCCCAGGCTTATCTGGATGAATTTAAAAGAAGAGTAGAATCGGGTCAGCCATATAATACTGTTGAGGTTGATCCTGTAACAGGTGAATATGTATATTATGCAAGTACCGACTGGTACGATCTTTTATATAAAGATTTTACTTCTTCTATTGAACACAATCTGGCAATATCAGGAAGCAGTGATAAGGCTGCTTATCTTGTTTCAGGGAGAATAATGGGACAGAACGGCTTATTTCGCTATAATACTGATGACTACGCAATGCAAAATCTGAGGGCTAAAGGTTCTGTAAATATTTTTAAATGGCTTGAGGTGACAAACAATTCAGATTATTCTCATATGTCTTATCATAATCCAATGAATGTGGGAGAGGGAAGCGGAATATGGAGGAATATTGCTGATGAAGGACATCCCAGCGCTCCTCTCTTTAATCCTGACGGAACTTTTTCAATGTCAGCTGCTTATACTGTTGGAGATTTTGTCTACGGAAAAAACGGTATTGACACAAAAAGAACTGTAATTAAAAATACCACCGGGGCTACAGCGTCTTTTTTTAATAACAAACTCAGAATTAAAGGTGATTTTACATTCCAGAATACCCGTTACGACAGGATTAGAAAAAGGGTTCAGGTGCCATATAGTAATAAGCCAGGTGTGATAGCCTATGTAGGAACAAAAACTAATGACCTGACTTATGAAGATAGAAAAACTGATTACCTGGCTACTAATATATATTCTGAGTATGAGAACAATTTTGGAAATAATCACTATCTAAAATTCATGATTGGATACAACTTTGAACAATCCACCTACAATAGGTTGTATGTTTTAAGAAATGGTATAATCTATCCCGACGCAAAAGATATTAATCTTTGCCTCGGACAATCCATTGAAACAAGTGGTGGTTATGAAAAGTGGATAGTTCTTGGTGGATTCTCACGGTTGAATTATTCTTTTAAGGACAGATACCTGATCGAAATCAATGCAAGGTATGATGGTTCCTCAAAATTTCCTTCAAATCAGAGATTCGCATTCTTCCCTTCAATATCGGCAGGATGGAGAGTATCAAAAGAATCTTTCTTTAAAGTATCACCTAAATTAGTAAATGACTTAAAGATAAGGGCATCCTATGGATCTCTTGGTAATGGAAACATTGCTTCATATGTATATCAGGAACAATTTTCAATTTCACAGCATCCTATGATATTGAATAATATAAGACCCCAGTATACAAGTTTTCCTAATATTTTACCTGAAGGCCTTACATGGGAAACGGCAACAACTTTCGATGTTGGAATTGATTTTTCGATGTTTTCTGGCAGGTTCAATTTCTCAGGTGACTGGTATAACAGGAAAACAACGGATATGTATACTATTGGACTTACTCTTCCTGCAGTATTTGGTGCAACCCCGCCTAAAGGTAACTATGCAGACCTAAATACCAAGGGTTGGGAACTTTCAGTTTCATGGAACGATGATTTTAATGTCGCTTCAAAGCCTTTTAATTATAACCTTCGATTGGCACTTTCTGACTACAGATCTGTGGTGACCAAATATAACAATCCTGATAAGTTGCTAACAGATTATTATCCGGGAATGGTTATAGGAGAAATCTGGGGTTATGTAACAGAAGGATTCTTTATTGATGATGAGGATGTTGCCAACCATGCAAAACAGAGCCCGGAAATGCGGGCATCACCTACTAATATATGGTATGCAGGAGATGTTAAATTTAAGGACCTTAATAACGATGGATATATTAACAGGGGAAAAAATACAGTTGATGACCCTGGTGATAGAATTATTATAGGTAACAGAACTCCGCGTTACCAGTTTGGTATAAATCTTGGAGCCGATTGGTCTAATATATTCTTTTCTGCATTTATTCAGGGTGTTGGGAAACAGGATTGGTATCCGAGTACTGAATGTGAATTTTTCTGGGGACAGTATAATAGGCCATACAATAATGTTCCCAAGTGGCACCTGGGAAATATGTGGACACCAGAAAATCCGAATGCTTACCTGCCACGTACAATGTCAAGGGCAGCATCGAGTACAACATCCAGAGAATTAGGTGTGCCACAAACAAAATACCTCCAGAATGTTGCCTATGTAAGACTTCGTAACCTCCAGCTTGGTTACAGTCTGCCCAAACAATTGATATCAAGAATAGGAGCTAAAGATCTTAAGGTCTATTTCTCAGGTGAAAACCTCTGGGATTGGTCACCATTGTATAAGCTCATCGGAAACCACCTTGATGTGGAAAATACAGGTCCATCAGACCAGGAATTCACATCTGGTAATGCTGGTGATGGATACAATTATCCTATGCTAATGAGCTTTTCATTCGGACTCTCAATCACTTTTTAATTTTTAAATAATACTGTTATGAAAAAAATATATTTTCTGACATTACTACTGGTTGTTACCTTTACAGGTTGTGAACTGGAACAGTTACCTGAGGCTACTGCGTCCAGAAACGCAATTTTCGGAAGTAAAGAGGGACTAGATTTATATGTCAATTCATTTTATACTATGCTGCCGAATGGCAACGGTTGTACAACCCGGGATGCAATGTCCGATTACCTTGCTGTAAAAACTGTACCACAGTTTCTTCAAGAAGCCTACGGCGCTTCAAATAGTTCAGGATGGGACTGGGGTGATTTGAGGAATATAAATTATTTTCTCAAATATAATGTCAACCCTGCTGTACCCGCTGATGTTCGTGAAGATTACAATGGTATAGCAAAATTCTTTAGAGCTTATTTTTATTTTGAGAAAGTTAAGAGGTTTGGTAACGTCCCATGGATAGGAAAACCACTGGATGTTTCAGATACAACTATACTCTATGGTGGACGTGATCCTAGAACACTGGTTATGGACTCAGTGCTTGCTGATATAAATTATGCATGTAGTAATATCAAAGCAACCAGTGAACCCTCAAGAAGCCTTATAACAAAATATGTTGCCTATGCTCTCAAATCAAGAATATGTCTCTTTGAAGGTACCTTTAGAAAGTATCATACAGAACTTGGACTTGAGAATACTGCTAATTTCTGGCTTAATGAAGCTGTTACTGCTGCTGAAGCTGTGATGAATTCAGGAATTTATTCAATATATACAACAGGAGGTTCAACAAAAGCTTACAGGGCTCTATTTACAAGTACATCTGTCATAACATCTGAAGTGATGCTCGCGGCACTTATGGACCAGACACTTAATGAACTGCATGATGCAAACTGGTACTGGACAAGTGGTACCTATGGTGACAAGGCAAGTTTTATACGTTCGTTTATTAATACCTATCTTAAAATAGATGGAACCCCTTTCACTGATACACCAGGATGGGAAACAATGCTCTTCAAAGACGAAGTTAAAAATAGAGACCATAGGCTACAGCAAACAATAAGAATGGGTGATTACAAAAGAATTGTAGGTGGAGTTTATGTGCCTGCACCACCTGTTTTCTCATATACATTCACAGGATATCAGCCTATCAAGTGGACTCTTGATGACGAATACTACGATACCAGAGATCTTAACGTGAATGATGTACCTCTCTTCAGATATGCAGAAGTACTTCTGAATTATGCTGAAGCAAAAGCAGAATTAGGAACATTGACAGATGCTGACTGGGCTAATACAATTGGGAAACTCCGTGCACGTGCCGGAATAACTGGCGGACTTACAACAAAACCAACCGTAGTTGACACATACCTTCAGTCAACCTATTTTCCGGATATAAACGACCCGGTTATTCTGGAAATAAGAAGAGAACGCGGAATTGAGCTTTGCCTCGAAGGATTCAGGTTCCACGATATTCTCCGATGGAAAAGAGGTGAACTCATGAAAATGGAATGGAATGGCTTTTATGTTCCCGAACTTGTTACACCACTTGACCTGAATGAAGACGGCATTCTTGATGTGGCATTTTATCAGGGAACCAAACCCTCACCGGCAGTTCCCGGTGTTACCTATGTGGATGTCTCAGATAAACCAACTAATTCACAGAGACTTAAAAACAATACTTACGGAGAACTTACATGGATGAATAACTATCCGAGAGTGTGGGACGATAAAAGGTATTATTATCCTATCCCCACATCGGCTTTGATTACAAATCCTAATCTGGGTCAAAATCCGGGTTGGGAATAATTCATTATTTAACATTTATATGGTAACAATCCTGCTTATTTAATCTAAACAGGATTGTTACCCATTTATTAAATATTAAAAGAGAAAAATGACATGAAAAGAATACATAACTTAATTACTATTCTTCTTCTATCCTTTTTAACTGCTGCATTTGCTTATGGAAGCAGAAAGGATAAAAATAGCAACTCAGTTATAATCATTACTTATAACATTAGAATGAATACCCCCGCCGATGGAGAGAATGCATGGCCATTGAGAAAGGAAAAAGTGTCAGGTCTGCTGAGGTTCCACAAAGCTGATATCTTTAATGTACAGGAAGCTCTTCCTGAACAGATGGATGATTTATCAGCATTCTTTCCTGAGTTTGACCATGTTGGGGTCGGACGTGATGATGGTAAACGTGCAGGAGAGCATATGGCAATATTTTACCGGCGCGACAGATTTCAAAAAATCGACGACGGAATGTTCTGGCTCAATGAAACACCCGATCGCCCCGGACTTGGTTGGGATGCTGCATGCAATAGAACCGTAACATGGATAAAACTTAAAGATAATTTTACAGGGAAAACTTTTTATGTGTTTGATACACACTTCGACCATCGCGGGGTGAAAGCACGCGAGGAATCAGCAAAAATGATAATAACAAAAATTAAAGAAATAAACAGGGAAAACCTGCCTCTGATTCTAACAGGCGACCTTAACCTTGAAAAAAATACGCCCCCAGTCCAGCTGATACTTTCTTATCTTGACGATGCAATGGATGTAACACTTGCTCCACACTATGGTCCCATGGCTACAAGCGGCGGTTTTGAAGTAAAGGTGCTCCAGAGAAAAATTGATTATATATTTGTAAATAAGAAGATTACAGTTCTCAGACACGGCCATCTGTCTGATTCATTCGGACTTTTCTATCCTTCTGACCACCTTCCGGTTCTTGCTGAAGTCAGAATAAATTAAAGTGACTCTTTTCTGTCACTTCTAAATTTAAGCCACTAGTTCATCAATATCAGCTACCATTTTTGAATTAGTGGCCTATTTTTTTATTGTGGGCTTTTTTCGTCAGTAAGCTGGCAGGGTTTACCTGTTGAAGTTTTTATAGTGTTTTTTTTAACCTCATTTCTTAATCCTTATTCTTTTTAAGGTTATGCTCTTGATTATAGTATGTTGATGGACAGACAGAATAAATAGGATGGTCTCAATCCATACTCTTATTGACAATAAACTTTTAATCAGAAGAGGACTATATAATAAAATCTGAAGAGAATAGTATTAATTATTATTCATTCAGAAAATAGACTGTAACTATAGCATTAATGCTTAAAATGCAAAAAATTATTTATCAAAAAGATACATCCCCCCAATTTACTCTTATTATTTATTATTTTAGTCGAATATTGCTGAAAATATTTACATAATGAAAACTGACAGAAGAAACTTTACCCGGACTCTAACCCTGGCAGGTTTTTCTGCTTTCATACCCGGGGATCCGAAAATTAAAACAGAGCAGGAAAACACTCCGGTTTCAAAATCAGCTCTTAAAATAAGCCTTAATGCTTATTCTTTCAACAGCCTTCTTGCAGCAGGAAAGATGACAATAGATGACATGCTTGATTTTTGCGCTGAAACTGGTATTGACGGACTTGACATAACCGGATATTATTTTCCCGGCTATCCGGAAGTGCCATCTGACGATTACATTTTCCATGTAAAGAAAAAAGCTTTCAGACTCGGCATAGACCTTGGCTGCACAGGAGTGCGCAACGATTTTACATGGTCCGACCCGGCCAGAAGAGCTGAAGAAAAGAAACTGGTAAAGGACTGGATTGTTGTTGCCCAGAAACTGGGTGCCCCCGGTGTTAGAATTTTTGCAGGCACTCTTTCCAAAGAAAATTATCCCTGGGAGGAGAGAGCAAAATGGATTGCAGACGATATCCGCGAATGCGCAGAATTCGGAAAGAACCACGGCGTTATGCTTGCACTTCAAAACCACTGGGATTTTATTAAAACGGCTGATGAGGCAGAAAAAATGCTTAAACTTATTGACCACGACTGGGTGGGACTGATGCTTGATACCGGCAGTTACCGCTCGCAGAATCCTTATGCCGAGATTGAAGCTACTGCAAAATATGCTATAAGCTGGCAGATAAAAGAACTGGTTTATATTAATGGAAAACCTGAGAATGCAGATATTGACAGAATTATAAGAATAGTCAGGAAATGCGGTTATAGAGGTTATCTGCCTATCGAAACACTTGGTGAAGGAGATCCGTTCGAAAAAGTGAAGACGCTATATAGTAAGGTAAAAAAGGCCCTCGGATAAGTACCCTATAAGTTAAGGTCTGATGGCATTATTTAATTGGCAGAAAATTAATATACAAACTGTTATGTAAATGAAAAGTATTACAGTATTCTCAGGATTATTTCTCCTTTTAGCATCAGGGATATGTCAGCAGGGCGGGGATGTTAAGGGCAGGTTTTTTACCAACCCGATTTTTGAATCAGGCGCCGATCCATGGATAATTTATAAGGATGGATTTTATTATTATACAAACACATCGGGGAACAGACTTTTTATAAGAAAAGCAAGGAACCTTGATGAACTTAAAAATTCTGAACAAAAAACCATATGGACCCCTCCGCCCGGTACATCATATTCAAAAGAGATATGGGCTCCGGAATTGCATTTTATCGATGGTAAATGGTACATGTATTTTGCTGCTGATGACGGAAATAACTGGCATCATAGAATGTATGTGATTGAAAATTCATCTGCCGATCCAACAGAAGGGGAATGGATTTTTAAGGGAAAAGTTTCGGACCTATCTGATAAGTGGGCAATAGATGGCTCTGTATTCAAATATAACGGGAAACTCTACATGATATGGTCGGGCTGGGAAGGCGATGTGAACGGACAACAGAATATCTATATTGCAAGAATGAAAAATCCATGGACAATTGATAGTGAAAGAGTAATGATATCTTCTCCGGAGTATGATTGGGAAAAGGTTGGAGACCTGAATAATCCGGATGATGTACCTCATGTTAATGTAAATGAGGGTCCGGTTGCACTGGTAAATGGAAAGAAACTTTTTATTATTTATTCAGCAAGTGGGTGCTGGACAGATTCTTACTGCCTGGGCATGTTAACGTTTACCAGGAAAAGTGATCTTCTTGATCCGGCTTCATGGAAAAAGAATCCCTCACCTGTTTTCAGTTCAAAACCTGAATTCAATGTTTATGCTCCCGGACATAATTGCTTTTTCAAGTCTCCTGATGGTAAAGAAAACTGGATATTATATCATGCCAATTCTGCACCCGGGCAGGGATGTGGCAGATACCGTTCACCCAGAGCTCAGAAGTTTGTATTCAGGAAAGACGGAACGCCTTACTTTGGGAACCCGGTCAAACCCGGAATCCCTTTGCCTGTTCCTTCAGAAGGGGAAAAATAAAGTGTAATTGATTCGAATTCTGTTTTTTAAAAAAATAGTTAAAGGAACTTATGTTCCCTGAAGGCTTCATAAAACGGATAAAAACCCAGAAACACATTGATGCAGGTATGCTTCTGGAATCGCTCAGAAGTCCTTCACCGGTAAGTATACGAATTAATCCGGTGAAGTGGAACCAGGTTCCTGCTGATTCTACCCCTGTGCCATGGTGCAGCACCGGCTATTATATTTCTGAACGGCCATCCTTCACGGCCGACCCTCTCTTCCACGCAGGCTGCTATTACCCGCAGGAAGCCTCAGGCATGTTCCTCGAAGAAATCTTCCGGCAACTCTTTTCCGGTAAAAAAAATTTACGTGTTCTTGACCTCTGCGCAGCACCTGGAAGCAAGAGCACACACCTCTCAGCCCTTCTGGCTGATAACGGATGCCTCATAGCCAACGAGGTGATAAGAGCAAGAGTATCAGTACTTGCTGAAAACATAACGCGCTGGGGAATCCCAAACACAATTGTCACAAACAACGACCCTGCTGATTTCAGTAAACTGAAAGGTTATTTCGATTTTATCGTCGTTGATGCCCCCTGCTCGGGCGAGGGTATGTTCCGCGACCCGGAGGCAAGAAAGGAATGGTCGGAAAACAATGCCGCCCTCTGCAGCAAACGGCAAAAAAGAATCATCTCGGAAGTATGGCCCGCACTCAAAGAAAACGGTATCCTGATTTACAGCACATGTACATTCAATCCCGCTGAAAATGAAGAGAATATTAAATGGCTGATAGATAATACAATATCTGAATGTGTCAGAATAGATGTTTCCCGTTTCCCTCAAATAACCGAAATATCATATGAAGGCATAACCGGATATGGTTTTTATCCATATAAGTCGGAAGGCGACGGCTTCTTCATTTCGGTTGTCAGAAAAAAAGAGAGTTCAGACGTGGTAAAGTTCAGACGAAATAAAAAAGCCATTCCGGTTCCTGCCAAAATTCAAAAGACGGCTGAAAAAATAACCGGTATATCAGCTGAAAATATCTTTATGTTTAATCAGATAGTTTATCATACTCCCTTCTCAGCTGATGAGATGTCTTTTTTAAGCAGCATGTTGAAAGTGATCAGGCCAGGCACAGAGCTTTTCCGGGATATCGGAGGCGAAATTGTTCCCGAACATGGACTTGCTCTGTCGGTATTGCTTAATAAGGGAATTTATCCGGTGATTGAACTAAATTATCTTCAGGCTCTCAGTTATCTGAGAAAAGATAATATTGATGTACCCCTGCCTGGTAAGGGATGGTATACAGTAGCTTATGAAGGCTGCAATCTGGGGTTCGTAAAATCGACCGGTACAAGACTCAATAACCTGTTTCCGGTTCAGTTGAGAATACGAATGTCGTTGGAAGCATTAAGCGGAAAACAGACTATTAAGTGGTGCATGTAAAATTATTTTTTTGATTTCCTTTATATACCTTAGTGCCACAATTATTATACCTGATGGTTATAAGTAATTTAACCGCAAAGGGAATATAATGGATAACAAAGAAGAACACTATTATTTATAATCAAATGAAATCAGATATCGAAATAGCACAGGAAGCCCCGATAAGGCATATTTTAGAAATCGCAGAGCAGCTCGGTATCTCAAAGAGTGATCTTGAACTTTACGGCAAATACAAGGCAAAGATACCGTTGAGTTACATTGATGAGGAGAAGGCATCAAAAGCAAATCTGGTACTTGTTACAGCCATAACGCCTACACCTGCCGGTGAAGGTAAAACGACAACTTCCATAGGTCTTGCACAGGGGCTTAACCGTATAGGAAAAAAGACCACGGTAGTTCTGAGGGAACCATCATTGGGACCTGTTTTTGGTATTAAAGGAGGTGCTGCCGGAGGTGGATACTCTCAGGTTATACCAATGGAAGATATAAACCTCCACTTTACCGGAGACATGGCTGCAGTGGAGAAAGCGCACAATCTGTTATCGGCATTGATAGACAACAATATACAGCTTAAGCCCGGTAGCGGTAATCTTAATATTGATCCCCGCACTATAGCCTGGAAAAGGGTTATGGATATGAACGACAGGGCTCTGAGGGATATAATAATAGGTCTTGGAGGTCCAAAAGAAGGGGTGCCGAGGGAATCGGGTTTTGAAATTACCGCAGCATCGGAAGTGATGGCTATACTATGTCTTGCACGCGACCTGAGCGACCTTAAAACGCGCCTTGGAAATATTTTTATCGGATTTACCTATGATGACAAACCTGTCTTTGCCCGTGACCTCAAGGCTCAGGGAGCAATGGCAGTACTTCTGAGGGATGCTTTTAAGCCCAACCTGGTCCAGACCCTCGAAGGCACCCCTGCAATAATTCACGGTGGGCCGTTTGCAAATATTGCACAGGGAACAAACAGCCTTGTCGCTACAAAAACTGCCCTCTCCCTCAGCGAGTTTGTAGTAACCGAAGCAGGTTTTGCCAGTGAACTCGGCGCCGAGAAATTTTTCAACATAAAATCTCGTTTCGGGAACCTTAAAACTAACGCAGTGGTAATTGTTGCAACAGTAAGAGCGCTTAAATATCACGGAGGTGCAAAACTTGCAGAACTTTCCGGAGAAAATCTTCAGGCGCTGGAAAATGGCCTGCCAAACCTCGATAAACATATTGAAAACATCAGATTATACGGATTCAGACCCGTAGTGGCAATTAACAGATTCGCCACCGATACTGAAGCTGAACTGAATATGGTTATCAGCCACTGCAGGGAAAGGAAGATAGAAGCTGTAGTCAATGAGGCATGGGAGAAAGGCGGTGAAGGTGCAACAGAACTGGCACGTAAAGTTGTTGAAGCTGTCAGGGAGTGCCCTGAATGTTTTACACCACTTTATGAGCTGGAATGGCCATTTGAAAGGAAGATTGAAACAATTTGCAAAAGGATGTACGGTGCCGACCACGTTGAGTATTCGGTTGCTGCTAAGGAAAGACTCGACAGGATAGAAGCACTTGGGCTTAATCACCTTGCTGTATGCATAGCCAAAACCCAGCGTTCCCTTTCTGATGACCCCACCAAAAGAGGCAGACCCGAAGGTTTTACAGTCAAAATCAGGGATATTGAACTCTCATCCGGGGCAGGTTTTATCGTACCAATAGCCGGAACGATTATGCGCATGCCAGGTCTGCCAGCCCAGCCTGCTGCAGAGAAAATAGACATTGACGAAAACTGGCGGATAAAAGGCCTCTTCTGAAATCATATTAATGAAGGTCACCGGAATATCCTGTGCTATACTCGCCGGCGGAAAAAACCTCCGCTTCGGCAGAAAAACAAAAGCATTAGCTTTAACAGGAGGTGAAAAAATTATCGATAGAATTATCCAGGTAACGGAAAATATATTTCAGGATATAACTATTGTTACAAATAATCCTGAAGAATTTTACGGTTATTCAAAATTTAAATTTACAGGAGACATTTTCAGGAATGCCGGACCACCGGGAGGTATCCATGCGGCTTTAACCAATTCGGAAACTTCAGCTCTTTTCATTGTCGCAGGCGATATGCCATTTATTGATGAAGAAATTATTCGTAGCCAGATACAATATTTTCTGAAAAAAGATGCCGAAGCCGTTGTTCCGCTTATTGAAGATAAACCTGAACCGCTCCATGGAATTTACAGCAGGAGTATTCTCCCCATACTTAATACAATGCTTCAGAAAACAACAGGCTTTTCTGTTACAGACTTGCTGAAAAATATCAGAACGGAATATTTCAAGCTTGAGCCTTCAGATAAAACAAGAATAGCATTTTTCAATGTAAATACTCAGGAAGACCTGCGGAAGGCTGATGAAATATCAGCCCAATTTGATAAATTTATTGATTGATTCAGTGTTTTCTCTGCCTGCCCTGACGCTTCAGATTCAGGACGTTAAAGTTGGCTAACGGTCAGAAAAGACGGAGGGCGGGCTCAAAGAGAAGAGGGTGTGACAGAACGAAAGAAACAAAAATCTTTAATCGGTAACATATAAAATTTTTCCGCATGAAAAATATTGCTGAAACCAGACCCTTGAAAACTCTGGCAGTTATCGTTTTATCAACGATTTGTTTAGTTAATGTAAATTCCCAGCAGACCTGGAAATTTAATTTTACGGGAATTACAAGCGAGCACAGGATAAATCTGAAAGAAATTCGACCGTCTCTTCCTGCCGACTGGACTGGTTATTCTCATCTGGTTATTGAGATGAGAACCACTACACCGCAGCGCTTCAGTATCTGGCTTTACCAGCCGGGGGAAACTCCTGCACGTCTGATGTTTCATCCTTACGGGCAGAATATATGGCTGAAGGCTTCAATACCAATACGTTTTTTTATGGGTAAAGACCAGTCGGGTACAGATCTTGCCTCAGCGAACAACCGAAAGGCAGATTCTTTCTGGATGTCGGTTTGGGGTCCATTTACGGTTCCGAAGAATGTTGAGTCAATAGGTTTTGCCATGGTCTATCCGGTTGAGAATGCATCACTTGAGATACGTTCGGTGCGACTCTCAAAACAGGACGAAGGATCGGCATTTCTTGAGAAAATGCCTGTTACTGACGAGTTTGGACAATGGGCTCATGCCGACTGGCCGGGAAAGATTAAAAGCAAAGAGCAACTCGAAAAGGAACTGGTAGAAGAGGCAAAGTCGTTCGGGCAGGCTGCCTCTTTTGGTTATTGTGAATACGGAGGGTATGTAAATACGCATACCAAAGCCACAGGTTTCTTCAGGGTTGAGCAGGTTGACGGAAAATGGTGGTTTGTTGATCCGCACGGACATCTGTTTCTTTCAATGGGCAGTAATGGTGCCGGGGTGGGCTTCAGCCAGCGGCTGGTTGAGACAAACCCTGCTCATGTTCTGATTTCCAGGAGACTCGAGTCGTGGGGAATGACAAGTGGAGGAGCAGGGAAACCATATACGGTGATGATGCGCTGGCCCAGAATAGAAGGAGCCAACTATCTGGGCATGACTGATGTATATTCTGATGAGTTCGTCCGCACGATAGATGAAACGGCACGAAAACAATGTGAACCCTTGAAAAATGACCCGCTTCTGATTGGATATTTTGTTGGCAATGAACCTGCATGGGATGGCCGGGAAAGCGAAGTGGTTGACATGATACTTGCAGGACCCGATAACGAAATAAAGAAGAGGTTAAAAGAGTTTTTATCTGCCGGAGATACACCGGGAAGACGCAGGGAATTTGTTCTGGGAGCATTCGAAAAATATCTACAGCTTATCTGTTCGGCAATAAAAAAATATGATCCCAACCATCTGAATCTCGGAATAAGATTCGGTGGCTCTCCTTCTGCCGGACTGCTGAAGACGGGCCGTATTTTTGATGTTTGCAGTATAAATGTGTATGAATATGAACCTGTTGCCCAGATTGAGAGGGTTTACCGTTATACAGGAAGGCCGGTTCTCATCGGCGAGTTCCATATAGGAGTACCGGAAAATGGTCTGGGAGCGGGACTTGTACAGGCAATGAACCAGAAAGAGAGAGGCATTGCATACAGGTACTATGTTGAACAGGCTGCTGCAACAGCTGCATTTGTTGGTGCTTACTGGTTCCAGTGGCGCGATCAGCCTGTGCTGGGAAGATTCGACGGTGAAAACTACAACATAGGCTTTGTGGATGTAACCGACCGGCCTTATAAAGAGCTCGTGGAGGCTGCAAAGGAGACACACAAAAGGCTTTATGATGTACACGCAGGAAAAATACTGCCATTCAGCCAGCGCCCGAAAGCGTCACCGGCGGGCACACCACGAAGCCCATGGGATTTTTAGAATACCCGGAATGCCCCTCCCGGCCTCCGCATCTGGGGAGGAGAGAGATGGAATGCACACTATAAGCTCCTTCCCCCAGTTTGGGGAAATGGTTGAGGAGGGGGAGAGACAACTTAAATCTGCCAGCCAGAGCGGTGACTTTTTTGCCATTTTTGGTGAGAGCGAAGCAGAAAATTCAAGATTGTCAGCAGCATATACCATCAGAGGCCCCGGCTTTAAAGGTCTGGGTGAACGTCTAAAGGCTAAAGAAGACCTTAACAAAGCTGTCGAACTTCTTCACAGTAATCTTTGGGCCGCTGCCGAACTGCAGGAGAACATATAATTCGGAGTCTAATATTCCAAGCTCGTTTTTCCGAATAAATGGCTGTCACAGAATTGGGTGACAGCCATTTTAAAAAAATTTTTTTCGTTTTCTGCAGCAATCCGGTGGTTTGTTTCGTATAGATAATGGAAAGCTTAACAAAACATAAAAATCAGATATTATGAGAACAAAGGCATTAACAGCAGCAGGTCTATTAGCCATATTTTTTCTGTTGGTTTCCTGTGAGAAACAGCCCGGTGAGCCGGATCTTACGCCAGCAAAAATTGAACTGACACCTGCAGCTTCGCAGGTTATCTCTTCCGGCAATGAATTTGGTGTTGATTTGTTCACAAAAGTTGCTGAAACCGAAGACAGAAACTTAATGCTTTCGCCACTGAGCGCTTCAACGGCTCTTACAATGCTCCTGAATGGATGCTCTGGAAATACTTTTACCCAGTTGAGGAGTACGCTTAAATATCCTTCCGGAATGCAAACAGAGGATATTAATGAGGCATATAAAAGTCTGGTTGAGCAACTTCTGAAAGCCGACCCAAAGGTGACTTTTGCACTTGCAAATGCCATATTTTACAGGCTTGGATTCAACGTAAAAGCTCAGTTCATCAATTCGATGAAAGAGAACTTTAAGGCAAAGATCGAAGGACTTGATTTTAATGCGCCATCTGCTCTCAATACAATCAACAAGTGGGCAAGCGATAACACCAGCGGTAAAATCCCGAAAGTTCTTGATCAAATTTCTGATGAAACTGTAATGTTCATAATGAATGCGCTGTATTTCAAAGGCGACTGGAGTTACAAGTTCGATAAATCGAAAACAACTGAGCGGCAATTTTATCCCGACAATCTCCCGGCTGTAAATGTACCAACCATGAACGGTGAAATAGGGGCAAAAGTCGTGTACAGGGAAAAATTCAGGGCAATAGAAATGCCCTACGGAAGAACAAATTTCACCATGATAGTAATTGTCCCTGAAGGCGGACTTAAATCTTTTAACAGTTCATTTGATTCTGACCTCTGGAAGAGCCTTACCTCCGAATTGGATGAGATTGAAGAGTTCGGAAAGTGCATAGTATATTTTCCAAAATTCAAATTTTCATACGAAAAAATCCTGAACGATCAGCTGGCTGCCATGGGCATGGTTGATGCCTTTATCCCCTATGTAGCTGACCTGTCAGGAATATCGGATGCTGAAATATTCGTAAGTTTTGTAAAGCAGAACACATTTGTTGAAGTTGATGAAGAGGGAACCGAAGCAGCTGCAGTGACAACAATAGGCATGGAGTTAACAAGTATGCCGCCCCAGCCACAACAGTTTGTGATAGACAGGTCGTTCATCTTTGCAATCAGAGAACGTACCACGAATACCCTGTTGTTTATAGGCCAGGTGGTTAATCCGGAGTAATGAGGGGTGAGGAGTGAGGAGTGAGGGATGAGAGCAAAGCATAAAGTGGGTGTTTTATAGTTTAGTACAAAAAATAAGCATCTGAAAAATATTCAAAAAACTGGAAAACATGTAAATAACATATTATGAAAACTTCACTTAGGAACTTAATTACATTAATGATTCTTGCAACCTCATTGTCGGGTTGCATGGACAAGACCATTGAAAGAGTGACATACACGGTGAATGTGCCGGTATATATGTCTTATTCAGAGTTCCGGAGCAGCTTCAAAACAAGCGAGCCAAAAGAAATCAGTCAGCCGGGGAAAATTTACTTTAAAGATAATTTTCTGTTTGTAAACGAATTACAGAAAGGGATTCATGTTATTGACAATTCTGATCCGGCACATCCGAAAAAGGTGGCTTTTTATGATATCATAGGTAATGTGGATATGGCAATAAAAGGTAACATCCTTTATGCCGACAGCTATATCGACCTTGTGGCAATAGACATCTCTGATATAAGCAAGCCCAAAGAGGTTGGCCGCCTGAAAAACATTTTCCCTGAAGTTGTTCCTGTTGGTGACAGATGGTATCCGTTTGTGGATGTTGATAAATCAAAAGGCGTTATAGTTGGCTGGGAAGTCAGAACTGTAACCGAGGAGGTATATAACAATACCGACTGGGGATGGAAGATATACAGGGGAGATCTTATATTTGCCGCCTATGCTAATGATGCAGGCGGCAACTGGAGCAGCGGTGCAGGAACCGGAGGTTCAATGGCAAGGTTCATGCTTAATGACGACAACCTGTACCTTATTGCACATTCATGGATGCTTAAAACAGTGGATATCAAAAAGCCCGATAAAATGAGCGTTGTCGACAGCATTGCAGTTCCACGTACAATGGAAACACTTTTCAAACTGGGTGAAAAACTTTTTGTGGGTACCACCTCGGGTATGCTGATTTACGACATAAGCAATCCGGTTAAACCCGTACAGATCTCAGTTTACAACCATATTACTGCCTGTGACCCGGTGGTGGCAGATAATAAATATGCGTATGTGACATTGCGTACCGGTACAAGGTGTGCCAGCAGCCAAAATCTGCTCGATGTTATTGATATTTCATCAATAACCAATCCTTACCTGGTAAAGTCATATCCACTTTTTAATCCTCACGGACTCGGAATAGACGGCAACCTGCTGTTCATTTGTGACGGTAAGGCAGGACTAAAAATTTATGACAGATCAGATCCGCTTGCAATTATCACAAATCAGATTGCACATTATCCCGATATAGATACGTATGATGTGATTCCTGTGAATGGAATACTTATTCTTGTTGGACAGGATGGAATATTTCAGTTCGATTATACGAACCCAAAGAATATAAAGAAGATAAGTCAAATCAACATAGTAAATAACGGAAAATGAGTTATTCCGCCACATATTTATCAGAAGTCGGTAAACTGTTCTTTATGAGAAGATTTTTTGCAATCCTCCCCATGGTTATGACAGTCACGTGGGCTCTGGCACAGTACCCCGTGAAACAGACTGTCGTTCTAAATGATGGTTCCCGGATTACGGGGACCATCATTTCAGATACGACAATCGTGTGAGAGAAATTATTATTGATTTCAGGAGATTTGAAATTCAGATTGGTTTTATTTTCAGGTAGTCAATAAAATATCTCATAGAATATATCATAAAATCTTCCGGATTCAGTTATTTTGTATAGACTAATCCGGATGGCAGTAATGGGTAGAGGAGAAGAACATGGTCAGTATCTTTCTGACAGGGAGCTTATCAGGAAATGCTCTGACGGTGATATCAGAGCACAGGAGATGCTTTACAAAAAATACTTCTCTTTTGCCATGTCGGTGTGCATAAGATATACTGGCGATGAGAATGAAGCGATGGAAACAGTGAACGACAGTTTTATGAAGGTGCTCGACAATCTTGGTGAATATGATGTGACAAGACCTTTCAGTGCATGGTACGGAAAAATTCTGGTAAATACTGCCATTGACAATTACCGTAAAAATGCCAGGTACTTTTCTGAACTATCGATTGAAAAAATAGCTGAAACAGAAGATCATGAGCCTGAAATTGATTCAGAACTTTCAGCCGCTGACATAATTGCTTTGTTCAGCCAGCTACCGGAACATTACAGAATAATATTTAATCTCTATGAAATTGAAGGATATTCTCATGATGAAATAGCAGGGATGCTGGGAATATCGGCTTCAACCTCAAGAGCAAATCTTGCAAGAGCAAAGAAGATGCTACGGGAACTTTACATTAAAAATCATATTTCAGTCAGACATGGCAATGAAGCAGTTTGATGAAATATTAAGGGAAAAGGTCAAGGAGGTGTTCAGCAATTACAATGCTGACCATCTTGCCGAGAAAGGGTGGCAATCATTTGTTGCCCGTCGCAGGAAGAAATTTCCCGGTGTTCTTTTCATCATGTCTTTATGGGCAAAAGCAGCTTCATTGGCAATTTTAATATCGGTCGGTACTTTATTGACATACAAATTTATTAACAGGCAAAACGAAGCACCTGTAACCGTAATCCGAAGTGAAGAAGTTAAAAAACAAAAGGAATCAATAGCGCCTGAAACAAGTGTAAAAGCCAGAACTGAGGTTGCTGAAAAATTATCAGCTTCTGGAGATAAAAGTTATGCTGAAAAAATTATAGACAGACAGGTCTCTGTTAATTCAGTGATAACTGTAGGAATAAATGGTGAAATAGTTTCGAAGCCTGCTGAATTAGCTCATAATGAGATATTTAATATTACTGATAATGAGCCTATTGCGGGACTTCCCGATACCGGTAAAATTCAGAAGCCGGATGCAAGAACGGAGTCACCATTGAATGAGCCTGATAGTGTCCTTATGGCTGAAGCATTAAAAAATTATACGGAAACAGGTGTTTCGGAAGAAGAAACAAAGGAAAAATCTCATAAAAATAAATCGTCGGTAATTGCCGGAGTGTCGGGTATGATGGCAGTTATAGATAATGCATTAGCTACAACCCCTGGAGTATCGGCAGGCTTTTATTATGAGTATCAGTTCACACGCAGGATTGCCATAAGACCTGGAGTGGCAATAGCTATGCATTCCTCTCCTGTCGAGAACAGAACAGGCAGAACAAATCTAAATTATGCCGCTCCACTCTACGACGGAACAACAGGTACCACCGACTCCTATGAGGCAAGTCTCAGGCTTGTTGCCCTTGAGTTGCCCGTTAATATGGTATTCAATGTTATAGCAAAAGAAAAGTCTTCTCTGTTCCTGTCAGCAGGTGCTTCGACCCTGATATGTCTTAGTCAGAAATTTACAGGCACATTTGTGAACTCCTATACAAAAACTGTTACTAACTCTGTTACAGGGGAAATGATGACATATTCAAACTACTCAACTGTTGAAGTCGAGAAAACCGAAAGAGCTTTCAGCCATACTGATTATTTCGGTCTTGCCAATATTTCGGCCGGATACTCCCTGCCTTTTGGTAGAGGCAGTCTTTTAATAGAACCTTACGTTCAGATGCCGCTTTCCGGTATTACCAGCCTCGATGTAAAAATCTATTACAGCGGCATATCGTTAAAACTGAAATTCGGGAAATAGCAATCGTTTCATCACCCGGTTTGTCAACCAATTAAAATTTATACAGGAATCCTGTACGGATGTACCGGTAAAAATGATAAATTTGTTATATTTACAACATATTGACATTTAATTTTTTAACAAAAAAGAATATCAATGAAAAAATATTTGTTGTTTGCTGTCGCAATAATAATGTTTTCAGGTTGTATGAAATACAATAGTTATGAGGGCGTTCCCTTCACCGAAAAAGAACCTCGTGACTGGGAAAACCAGGAACTGACTGGTTTAAATAATGAAAAGCCCCATGCAACTCTAATTAGTTATCCAGATGAAGCTTCAGCACTGGCAGATATAAAAGAAAATTCCCCCAATTATTTATGCCTTGACGGGATATGGAAATTCCATCTTTCAAAAACTCCGGAAGAGAGGCCATACTGGTTTTTTAAGAATGATTTTGATACCCGTGGCTGGGATGACATCGAAGTTCCTTCAAACTGGCAGGTAATGGGATATGACGATCCTCCAATCTATTCGAATATTCCATATCCTTTCCCAGCCAATCCGCCTAAAATACCCCATGATATGAACCCTGTGGGTTCTTACAAGAGAACCTTCAAAATACCTTCGGCATGGAAGGATAAGGAGATCTTCCTGCACTTTGGCGCAGTGAGTTCGTTTTTCTATGTCTGGGTAAATGAACAGTTTGTGGGCTTTGGTAAAGACAGTAAAACACCTGTTGAATTCAATATCACTCCATATATTAAAAAAGGAAGAAACACACTTGCCGTTGAGGTTTATCGCTGGAGTGACGGAAGCTATCTCGAAGATCAGGATTTCTGGCGGCTTAGCGGCATACAACGCAGTGTTTACCTGCATGCCCGTCCTGTTGTTTATATAAATGACTTTTTTGCAATAGCGGGTCTTGATTCAACTTATTCTGCAGGAAAACTCAACCTCGATGTGGTTCTGGCTAGCAGGCCTGAATTAAGCTCAACATACAATGTTGTAGCATCACTTTTCGACGGAGAGCGTAAAATTTATGAAGAGACATTAAAAACCACTCTTTCTGAAGGGAAATCTTTCGTAACCTTCAAAAATGATTTTCCCGGAATCAAGAAATGGTCTGCTGAGACGCCCAACCTCTATTCACTGGTAATAAGCCTTAAGGATGAAAACGGATCCAACATTGAAAGCGTAAGCACAAAGATTGGTTTCAGAACAGTTGAAATAAAAAATTCGCAGCTGCTGATTAACGGAGTACCTGTTTATTTGAAAGGGGTTAATCTCCACGAGCATCATGATGTGAAGGGTCATGTTATTGACAGGGAAACAATACTTAAGGATATAAGGCTGATGAAGAGCTATAACATAAATGCCGTAAGGACATCTCATTATCCCCAGCAGGAGTTGTGGTATGAAATGTGTGACCGGTACGGCCTCTATCTCATTGATGAAGCCGACATAGAGTCGCATGGGATGGGTTATAACAAAGATGTTACACTGGCTGACAGGCCGGAGTGGTATGCAGCTCATATTGACAGAATTACACGGATGGTGGAGCGAGACAAGAATCATCCATCGGTAATAATCTGGTCGATGGGAAACGAAGCAGGTGACGGGCATAATTTCCTGAATGCATATAAGTGGATAAAGGAAAGAGATAAAACGAGGCCTGTTCAATACGAGCGGGCTGAAAAAATAACAAATGCTCCTGAGAGGCATACAGATATCTGGTGTCCGATGTATGCACGGATTGAGTACCTTGAAAATTATGCAAAAGATGAAAAGAACGACAGGCCATTGATAATGTGTGAATATGCCCATGCTATGGGTAATAGTGTAGGTAACCTTCAGGATTACTGGGATGTTATCGAGAAATACCCCAAATTGCAGGGAGGATTTATCTGGGACTGGGTCGATCAGGGTCTTGTGAAGACCAGCGAAAGCGGTGAAAAATTCTGGGCTTACGGAGGAGACTTTGGCCCTGAAGGTATCACAAGTGATGGCAATTTCTGTATTAACGGGCTGGTTTGGCCCGACAGAACGCCTCATCCTTCGCTCCATGAGGTTAAAAAAGTGTATCAATATATTGGATTCGAACCAGAAGATATTACAAAAGGACTGGTAAAGATCAAAAACAAGTATGATTTTACTGACCTGTCGGAATTCAACTTTGAATGGGAGATAGCTGCCGACGGAGCCGTTGTTCTTTCAGGCAGTTTCCGGATTCCAACTCTTCCGCCCCACCGTGAGACTGTCGTCTCACTGCCGGTATCACAGCTAAAGCCTTTAGAGGCTACTGAATATTTTCTGAATATTAGAGCATCAAGATCAGCACCATGGGGCATAATTCCCGAAGGACATGTGTATGCTGCTGAACAGATTGCTCTTCCTGTGTCTTTGCCTGCAACTGCAACCCTTCCACGTGACCCGTTATCTGTTCTTCAGACCGAAGAAAAGAATTCAAAGCTTTTCGTAAGAGGCGAAAACCTTGAGGTTGCATTTGATCTTGGCAAAGGAATTATGGAATCGCTCAAATATAAAGGCAGGGAGCATTTGCTGAAAGGTCCTCAACCCGATTTCTGGAGACCGCCAACAGATAATGATTACGGATATGACATGGACCGGAAGCTTGGCATCTGGAAGAAAGCAGGGGAGGGAGCCGTTGTTAAAAAGGCAGATATTTCACAGCCTGAAATGGATAAAGTGGTTATTGCATTCAGATATGATATCAACTTTGCCGAAGGAGTAAAAATTGCTGATTATTCTTCTGTTTATACAATTTATAGCACAGGCGACATAATAGTAAATAATCGGTTTGTGAAGGCCGGGAAAAATATTCCGGAGATCCCGAGAATGGGTATGCAGATGCAGCTGCCTGAGTCGTTTTCAAATTTGAAATGGTTTGGCCGGGGACCTCATGAAAACTATGTTGACCGTAAAACTTCTGCATTTGTCAATCTTTACGAAAGTACAGTAGCCGATCAGTATGTACCCTATATAAGACCTCAGGAAAACGGATACAAAACAGAGACCCGGTGGCTGACCCTAACAGATGATGCCGGCAATGGTTTACTTATCCAGGGAATGCCGGTAATATGTTTTGCAGCACTTCATAATATACACGACGATTTTGAATCACCTGGCAAACTTTCGGCTTACAGGAAAGATGCAAAAACAGCTAACAGGCATACCATCGATGTAAAACCGAGAGACCTGGTAAATCTGAATGTTGACCTTGCCCAGATGGGAGTAGGAGGTGATGACTCGTGGGGCGCTCCGATACATCCACAATATAGATTGCTGGATGATAAATATGAATACTCATTCAGGATTAAACCAATTACTTCTGAAGACAATATACTTAAACTGGTTAAGGTGAAATTCTGAAAAAGAAAAAACGCAAAGTCAGGTAATTTATAACCGGTACTTTGCGTTTCTTCTTTCTTAATTAGATGATAAAATATTTTGCAGCCTTTATGGTACTCTTATTCTAATATTTTAGTTCTATTTTCAATGGTTTGTCAGTTCCTATCAGGACGTTTCTGACATCGTAAGAAAGAGGTCCGGTGAACGTTTTGCTGAGTACAATCCTTGTCACCGACCTGGCATTCAGGGTTATGCTTGATGGAGCACCTTTAGGTCCATTTTCCAGATAAAATGTTATATCTGAATTGTTTGTAATGTCAAAATAATAATTCCTGGCCGTTTCATGATATCTTTTGCCGACATTTATGCATTGAAAGAAGAAAGGTCTTGCAAATTCTTCCTTACCGGCAATCATATCCCTAAAATAGGCAAGTGTACGTCCGGCAAAGAGAGCTTCCTTTAGTGCCTCTTCTGTTCTTTCTTTTGCGAACACAAGAGTCATTGGCCGATTGGTAAATTCAGGCTCTCTGTACCTTTCGCTAATTATTCCGTGAACATCGCTGTTGGCCATAACAGCCAGCTTGTATTCCCTGCACCACTCAAGTATGTTCGGATAATACTCGCCATCGTTGTAAAACTCGATGCCATGGATTAATCCGTTTGCTAAAAGCCGTTTGTGTATATTATAGAGCTTGGGTATTCCATCGGGTTCCTGCGATCTCCATCCCGGGTGGTTCCACTGGATAAAAGCTCCCTGTTTTGCGGCTGCTGATATCGCATCATAAACCGAATCTTTCACAAGGGCATTGGCATCAGTTATGAACAGGGCATTAAGATGACCTGGAGGCATATCGCGAGTTATTTCAGCACCATGAACAAGAATAATGTTATATTCTTTTGCCAGGTTCCTGACAATTTCATATGCTGCATTGTGATTGGTGGGTATCTGGTCTTTATGTGGCTGATACTCAATATGGTCGGTGATGGCAATGGCATCGAGCCCATCGCGGAAAGCTTCACCTATCCTTATCGTAGGCCATACGTTACCGTCGGAAAAGACAGTATGGGAGTGAAAATCACATTTTAATGTGATGTAGCCAGGTAAATCTGGAAGATTAACGATTTTTCGCTGACTGAAGCCGGTCAAAGAAACTGTTGCAATCAGCAGGAAGAATATTAAGATCTTTTTCATAGCAGTAAATTTTTAACTATATAATCGCTATAAATCTACAAATAATTATAAAGATTTATCTTGACTTAAATTTCTTCATAAAAATATGCCTCTTTAAGGTCTGCATCATCCCACGAAAGTATTCTTTTATGCCTGTTTATATGGTAAAAGTTCAGCATGGCAAAATCACCTGCACACATAGTCATGTGAATAAAAAGAAACAGAGATAGACTCCATTTCCAGAGTGGGGGGGAGATATATATCAATACAAAAAGAGCAAGGGAAACAGATATAAAAGGCACTATTGCCACAAATTTGAATTTTCCTGGCGTTACCACTTCCCTGTGAACCGTTACGTAAAAAATGAATTGACGCATGTCCATTCCTATTCTAATATTTCTGGCACCTGTTAAAATAAATGGTAACACATGAAGAAATTCGTGTACAGGAATTATAACCACAGGAAGCAATATCAGGCCGAGCAATGTATGGGGGAGAATCTGTCTGAATTCGTATATTTTTGAGAGATTAAATCTTATCACAGCGGAAATACAAAAGGAAATAAAGCATACCGACCAGAAAAAAATTATGATACTGCTTGGCCGCCTGATAAACTCAAGCACAAAAGGTACGATGTCTGTATACTTGAGTGTCATCAGATGCCTGTATCTCGACTGATCTTCCAGGTCTTCAACTTTAAGCTTCATGTATGTGGTTTTGACAAAAATACTTATTTGTTCCGGACATATTTTCATGGAAGATATATCATTTATTATTTATGGCACAATTTTAGCCGGGTTTTTCTGGTTATTTATACCGGTCTTATTGGTAATTTTGCAGGGTTGAATATGAATCAGGTGGAAAGGCTTGTCTGCATATTAATATTCATTATGATTCCTGTCATTTTATGGGGCCAGAATGATTCGTTGAAGCACAGGACTGATACTTTGCCTGATAGTTTTATTGTTTTGCAGAAGGTTTACCGCGACGGGGAAGAGTTGCCTGAGATGGAGATAAAGGAAGTTACAATTGCCGGTAGCAGCAAGAATATATCAAGGCGTCAGGCACGCATTTATGACAGGCTGATTTATAATGTAAGACGTGTTTATCCTTATGCATTAATTGTAAGGATGAAACTTGAGGAGGTTAATAATATACTTGCACAGTTGCCGGATGAAAATGAAAGAAAAAAATTTTTAAGGGAGTTTGAGAAACAGATTTTCAGGGAATATGAGGATGACATGAGGCAACTGACCATAACTCAGGGGAAGATATTGATCAAGCTAATTGACAGGGAGACGCAGAATACATCTTATGATCTTATAAAGACGTACAGGGGTACCATTACAGCTGCTTTCTGGCAGGGTGTGGCACGCATTTTCGGTGCCAATCTGAAGGCAAGGTATGATCCCTATGGAGAGGATGCTATAATAGAAAGTATTATTTACGGAATAGAGAACGGTTATTTCTGATTATTTCCTGCAATTTTCACCATAGCTTTCACGAGCTTATCAGCGCTTTCAGCTATTTCTGAGATTCTTGTGCACAGCATATAACAGGGGGTTGTTACCACCTTGTTTTTATAGTCGATTACCACATCTGTATTACCTGCTGTGCGGTGTGTCCCTCCCAATTTTTCTATTACACCTGCGGTTTCGTTATCATTTCCTATAGTAACTTCTACGTTACCAAGGATTTTTGTTATAAGTACAGGGGCGATGCAGAGTGCTCCTATTGGTTTGCCGGCAGCGTGAGTCTCCTTCACTGCCTTCTCGACGACTCTGTCTACTTTCATGTCGGCTCCGTCTATAGCATATGAGCAAAGGTTTTTTGCTGCCCCGAAGCCTCCCGGGAAGATCAGGCCATCGTAATTTTCAGGTTTATATTCACTCAGTGCTTTTATTTTGCCTCTTGCAATTCTTGCTGATTCGATAAGTGCGTTTCGTTTCTCGTTCATCACTTCGCCGGTGAGATGATTGATAACATGGTATTGCATGATATTGGGAGCAAATATTTCGTAAGTGCAATTGTTTATATCAATTGCCAGGAGGGTCATGACTGCCTCGTGTATTTCGGAGCCGTCGTAAACTCCGCATCCGGAAAGGACTACAGCAAATTTCATAATATATTGATTAAAAAGTTTCTGGTCCAAAATTATGAAATTTTAAATAAAATTGGGAATAATGTTTTAAAAGTATAAGTAAAGTTTGTGTTATTGTAAATGTATTTCAAGACAGTCAGGGCAGGGTAGGGGGAGTAGGGTTGGTCAGATGTGTGGATTTCGGGCAAAAAAAATCCCGACCTGAGGGTCGGGATTAATTTTAAAGTTCGGCGACGACCTA